>BNJS01002939.1_pt1 | contig 83504 bp, 90 predicted proteins | sample 8540461 | NCBI WGS metagenome assembly BNJS01 (sample SAMD00202454, study PRJDB9452) | human saliva metagenome | isolation source: human saliva | place: Japan
GTACAAGAGCCTTGAAGTCCTAGCCATTTCACTCCGAAAGGAGCGATTCAAGTATTCGAGGCAGAGAATCCAGAAGAGTTCTACAAGACCTATGTGCAAGCTGGAGAAGTTCTGACGATTACCAACCCAATGACTGTTAAGAAGGAATTGGGTCAAACAGGTGAGTAAGTATGAGAATACAGCTTATCAATTAGACTTCGGTAGTGGCTACCAGACCGATAAGGTAGAGAACAATGTTCCTACTGCGAAACCAGGTAAGAAGAATCTGAACAAGGCAGGTGTGAACATCGGTGGCAAACAGGTCTTGGCAGGCTCAGTAAACTACTACAAGGTAACTGCAGATTATAGCCAATACAAGGGCATTGAAGCAGATAAAGACCGTATTGGTAAAGGCTTCTATATCGTTGATGATTACCCAGAAGAAGCTGTTACAATCAATCAAGATGGTGTTCAAGTGACTGATTCTAAAGGTAAAGTAGTTAAGGGGTTGAGAGCTACTATATATAGAAAGTCTAGACAAAGCTCCAGTAGGAGTTCAAGAATCTTTGAAAGAACAAGGATTTATCCCCAAAGATGCGATTCAAGTATTTGAGGCGGAGAATCCAGAGGAATTCTACAAGACCTACGTTCAAACTGGAGAAGTTCTGACGATTACTAATCCAATGACTGTTAAGAAGGAATTGGGTCAAACAGGTGGTCAGTATGAGAATACAGCCTACCAAATTGATTTTGGTATGGCCTATGTGACTGAAACAGTAGTCAATAATGTTCCAAAGATTGAACCGAAGAAAGATGTAGTGATTGACCATCTAAGCAAAGAAAGTTTGGATGGAAAAGAGGTCAAACTGAATCAAACATTTAATTACAAATTAGTTGGTTCACTAGTGCCAAAAGATCGCTCAGAACAGTTGTTTGAGTATAAATTTAGCGATGATTACGATGAGACACATGATGATTATCAGAGTGTTTACAAGGTATTTGCGGCTGTAGATTTTGAAACAAGTGACGGTCAAAAATTTAAAGCTGGTGATGAATTAACTAAGTTCACAAGTCAAGTGGTAGACAAGGCTAAAGGTAAAGTAGATATTAGCTTTGATGATGCTTTCTTGAAGTCAATTTTAGAGACATCAGAGTTTCAAGCAGAAGTGTATCTACAAATGACACGCATTCAGTCAGGAACAGTAGAAAACACTTACTATCATACAGTTATCGGTGTGGAAGTTGTTTCCAATACGGTTGTGACTCATACTCCAGAAGAGCCAAAAACTCCTGAAGAACATCCGCAACAACCAGAACGAAGCTTGCTATCTACAGGTGAGCAGGCTTCTGCAGAATTGCTGTTAGCTGGTCTGGCAATGGGGGGTGCTGCTGCAGGATTGCTCTACAGTAAGCGCAAGAAAAAAGAGGCTTAGAATACTCTAGGAACCTTTGAAATAAGCTATTTTTATGGTATAATAACGGTAAATCGTGGAGGAGTAGGATTATGAAATTTGGGAATGATTTTTCCTGGTTATGGGTAGCTATCATTAGGATTTTTACAGCTCCCTTTTATATCGTTCTTTGGTGTATTAATGTTGTGAAATCAGCGTTTGGAGTTGTCATACTTTGGATTGTATCTAAATGTTGTGTTGGATTAGTTCTGTTTTTGCCTTTTTGGCTTTTGATTGATATCTTACACTGGATTACTCCTTCGGTAGGAGATGCTTTTTTCCGATGGTACGGAATTCATGTTATGGGTTTTGTTCAACGTGCTTGGATTGATGGCGCAGTTCATGAATTTCCAATACCTGCAGGTGGAACTAATTTCCTTCCCTATCCACATATTGAGATTCCGATTATGATAGTACTTACTCTTCTAGTAGCTACTGTTCGGACGATTTATCGTGAAGAATTTGATGAATTATAAAAATAGTATTGTGTTTGGCACTGTAGAAATCTCTGCAGTGCTTTTTGTTATAAAAAAGAAATTAAAAGAGGTAAAACAAAATGGAAATCATTACAAAAATTATTACTGGTCTAGGCGTAGTTGGAACAATTACAGGTCTTATTTGGATCTGGAATGGTTCAGTTGACTATATCCAAGGAAGAAAGAATAAAGATAAGCAAAGACAGGATGATGGTTCTGATTCTATGATTAATGGTGCATTTTTGGTCGTGGCTTCTGCAGGAATTGCAGCAGCAGTCGTCGCATCGCTATCCCAACTAAAATTTTAGGAGTAGCCTATGAATTTAGATATTAGAGAGCTAACTAGTTCTCTTTCCAGTTACAGCTCTGCGACAAACCAGGCTGTAAATATAATGGCTGATGCAGTCAGACCTATTGGGTATATCCTTTTAGGTCTTTTTTTCTGGTTTGAAATGGCATCGTGGTCACAAATGGTCAAGTCGAGAGGGGGAGCGTTAACACAGAAGATTTGGCTAGAAGCCTTAATGAAATATTTATTTGCCTTAATCATGATCTCTGCCTCATCTCAAATTTGCGATGCCATTCTTGAATTGCTTAATATTATTGTAAAGGTAATTGCTCATGTAGTACCTTCACAACTTGATAAATATCAATATGCGCAAGGTGCTGTCAAAGGTTGGTTTGAAAAAAGTATTTTTGGTCTAGTCGGTGGACTAACTGAATTCACAGCTAATATAATACTTGGAATTATTATCTTCCTAAGGTATTTAGACTTGTATATGCTTAAGGCTTTTAGCTCCATTATTGGTAGCTTTCTTTATGATGGATTCTTTACGAACTGTCACGATTAACTTCTTGAAATATTTTGCAGCTTCAGCCTTTATCGGAGTTATTCTAATTGTGGTATCTGTTGTATATAGTGGTTTAGTCACTACAGATATGTTAAAAAGTTGCGGCAGGATCTAGTGGAAGTTGGGGAACAGCATTTGCTTCAATAGCTAAAGGTGCTATATACATCTTCACACTTGTTGGAACTAGTAGAAAAGCTAAGCAACTTTTAGGAGTGTAATCTATGTGTAGAAAAATTAGAATTGAACGATGTGATTTTGTATGAGAGGAAACTAATTGAAAAAAATTGGATCAGAATTTTTAAGAGAATTTGAAACAGAGGACAAGCCCATTCTATTTGGATTAACAGGTAGAATGATTGTTCTCTACAGTATGTTTGCTAATAGCTGTCTCAGGGACAATTGCTATATACTTCTTTGGTTTACCTGATTGGTACATTTATCTTTGGGATGCTCTATTTGTAGTTCCTGGGGGAATGTACGGTACAGGAATGACCAAGCGGATGCGGATTAAAGAAAAAATCAATTTCTTTTTCCGAATCCAACAAAGAACCTATGAGACAGAATTTGGAAAGGTAGGAATGTATACGAAAGATGAGTTTATTCAAAAGCAAAAGAGAGAAACTAGAAAACGCAGAAAAGAAAAGAATTGAGCGCTTGCGTCGGCAGATGAAACCTACGACACAAAACACCATCAATTATACGCTGCTCCATGAAGATGGATTGATGCACATTGCTCGTGAGAAGTATTCTCGTAGCTTTATGTTGGGAGATGCTTCTTACTCAACTGCTCAACAAGATGAAAAAGAGAGCATCATCGATACAACGATGGATGCTTTAAATTCACTGGATGAGGGCAGTAACTATCAACTCTTAGTCATCAACCGTAGAGTATCGGATGACTCCTTGCAGAATATCTTGTTTGAGGAAACAAACGATGGCTATGATGGCTATCGTGAAGAGCTAAATGAGATGATCAAGGAGCGATTTACAACACATGCTAACAACTTCGAGGTAAATAAGTATGTGACCATTTCAACGAATGCTGATGATCGAAAACAGGCCCAGTTGTTACTACAAGATATTGGAGTTTCCCTAGGGACTCAGTTCCAGGAATCTGATATTACTTTTAGGGATATGAATGGTTTAGATCGCCTAAAAGTCTTTTCTGAACTGTTACGAGATAACCCGTATGTCAATTTTGATTACAAAGAAATTGCTTTGACAGGTTTATCCACTAAATCATTTATTGCTCCAAACAGGATTGAATTTCAGGAAAAACGCATGGTTATAGATGATCGTTGGTGCAAGGTGCTCTATGCACGTCGCTATCCTAACTGGATGTCTGATCGGCTTATTCGAGATTTGACGACACTGGGGCTGGAGCTGGCTATTACTATCCATGCAGAACCTTATGAGAACGTTGAAATATTAGAGAAAATTGATGATGCAGAAACAGATGATGAAATTGGGAAATTACGTTCTAAACGGAAGGCTGCTCAATCTGGTATATTTGATGATGCGGTCGTTGCTGGTCGTGACCAAGAAATCTCAGAAGCTACCAAGAAGTGGCGAGACGAGATTACTGAGTATGATCAGAAAATCTTTTCTGGCTTTTATTGCAGTGTATTTTAAGGCGGATAACCAGGAGGAACTACAACGTAATGAGCAGAAGATTAAGCGTGCTGGTCGGAAGCTAGGGGTAGAATTTGAAGATCTCTATTATTATCAAGAAGAGGCTTTGAATACGATTTTACCTATCGGGGAGTGCTTCTTGAATGTGAAGAAGAATTTTATGAGAAAGATGACAACAGCTAATATTGCTACGCAAGTTCCTTTTACCAACGTGGACTTGAAGTCTGAAAGCTCACTCGCTCGCTACTATGGTCAAAATCAGTTATCAAACAATATCATTACACTAGATCGAAAACGTGATTTGAACACGGGTTCAGGGGTTGTGCTAGGTTCTTCAGGATCTGGTAAATCTACAACAATAAAGGGTGGAGAAGTTATTCCGACTTTGCTGAAATACCCAGAAGATCGAGTAATCATTGTGGATCCCGAAGATGAATATTCTGATATTGGCCGTGCTTTCGGTGCTCAGATGGTGGATATTTCGATTGGATCTAAAACACATATCAATCTTTTGGATCTACCAGATCTGGATCGTTTGGATGATGAGGATGACGATCCGATTGGAGATAAAGCAAACTTGTTGATGGGATTATTTGAATCGATTCTATCTGAGGTAACAGATGCACAGATTGGGATTATTGACCGCGTAACAGGAATGACTTATGAGCGTTATTTGACAGAGAATTTTACTCCAACATTAAAAGAGTGGCACCAGGTATTGAAGGAACAACCAGAGCCAGAAGCTCAAGATTTAGCTTTGGCAGTGGAAACCTATACAACTGGTTCTCAAGATATTTTTGCCCATAATACCAACGTGGATCTCAATCATCGCTTTGTTATCTTTAATCTGAAGAAGTTGTCGCACAAATTGAAGCCGTTCGCTTTGATGGTTATTCAGGATTATATCTGGAATCAAATTGTAGAGAATCAAGGGAAATGTACTACATGGGTTTACTTTGATGAGATGCAGATTCTATTTAAAAATAAGGCTCAAGCAGATTTCTTTACTACATTGTATTCACGGATTCGGAAATACGGTGCGATTCCAACAGGAATCACCCAGAACGTAGAAACGCTAGCTGCTGTTGAAGAAGGTCGGAAATTGCTCTCAAATAGTGAGTTTATGATTTTACTCAAACAAAAACCCCAGGATTTGGCTATCCTAAAAGAGATTGTCAATCTGACTGATAAACAGATTCGCTACTTAGCACGGCCAAAAGCTAAAGGTACTGGCTTAATCGTAGCTGGACCAGTTGTGGTGCCATTTGAAAATCCAATACCAAAGAATACTAAGTTGTATAACTTAGTCGCAACAGACGCTTAGGGGTCTCACTATGGATCAGGAGAAAGACAGACCAAACACAATCGGTCATAGGTTAGATCAAAAACTGGAGACGGTTCGGAATAATTACCGAACGGTTCAACAAGAGAGTGCTAAGCAAATGAAGGAGCTAAAAGAACAAACACGTTCTAAGCGCCTTATAGTGAAGAAGAGTCGTAAACAATTTAGAGCTTCAAAGGCCAAGGTAAAATCTCTAAAAAAGGCATATAAAAGTTTACAGAAACAAGGAAAATCATTAACTCCAGAAGGTGCTAAAAAGTTAGCGTCACTCAAGAAAGATCTAGATAAGGCAAAACTAGAGAAGAGAGTTGCTAAAAAGTCTTCAAAGTTGCTCAAGAGGCTAACGGTGGTTCACGTAAGAAGAAGTTGCTCCGTGCTACTAAACAGGCTTTAGAACGTTCTGCGAGTCAACAAGCTAGTTCTGCAGCGCATCAGGATGATACGTTATCAGATTTAGCAAGAGCTAAATATCGGTATCAGGATATTCAGATTCAAGGGAAACGGATCAAAACGATTGGGAAATATAGTGGTAAACTTGGCCAAGGAATGGTTAAATCGAGCTATAGCCTTGGAAATAGACTCTACAATAAGGCTAAGGGTAGGGGCTTCACCCGAACTCCAAGAGAATTTTCTTGGGAAGGAAAACTCTCTCGTCGTATTCAGGATTATAAGAAACGTTTGGCTAAAATCTAAAAATAGGGAAAGTTGCCAAGAAGGCTAGGAAGGTCTACCGTGTAGGTTCTAAACCGATTAGAAGCATTATCAAAAATCCATTTAGCTTAAAGGCGTATCTGATTGCTTTTGGTTTGCTTTTGTTTTTGGCTATACTTGGTATTGGTAGTTCAGGTATCACCCGTCAAGATGAATTTGATTTGAATGATACCTGGTTGTATCTTTCAAAATTGGATCGTGAAAAATCGAATGACAAGGTAGATTATTGGACAAAAATTGATGATCCACTTTTGTACTTGAATTATAAGTATGATGATATTTCAGATAAGCTTCGTATAGACGGGAACAAGTATTTTTCGCAAAATAATCGTGGGAAACTTTACTTAGATACCTTATGGAAGAATTTGAATGGGGATAAAGATAATCTTAAAACGATGGAAGAGCTTTATACCAAAAATAATCTCTATAAGCTTGATAAGGACGAGCTAGAAGAGTATAAACAACTCTTAGAAATTGCTCGAGATAGTGGAAAATATATGTTGTTTCAAGAGCTAGATAATCCATTTTATACAGAAGAACAACCTGAATCACAAGCACCTCTTCAGATTATTGAGCGTTTTGGTTATAAAACTAAGAAGGAGATCTTTAATGGTTCTGTTTTGCAGGCCACAGGAGGTCAGTCTCTGTTAGCTGTTTTAGATGGGAAAGTTGAAGTTAAGGGGAGTGACATAGAAATTAGTGATCAGGATTCTAAGTTTCTGTATAAGAATGTAGATACGATTCGCTATAAAAACAGGCGATCACGTCAAAGCTGGAGATATTATTGGAAAGGTAGCACCTGAAGGAAATCAAACGGTTTATTATCAAAAGCTAGAACCTGATCGATCAAACAAGAAAGATAAAGATGGGAATATCAAGAAGAGCTGGACTTATGTTAATGTCGGTTTTTACTTCCAGCGTGTAGAATATACCCAAGCAACGTCTGTTGTCAGTAATATTGAAACATCTGGAGATAAAGGAAGACGTGCAAGAGCTTTTGCGGATGCAATCAAAAAAAATATACCAGAAGCAACAGATGAAGGAATCGCAGCCGTTTTGGGAGGATTTGATATTGAGAGTTCCATCACCTTTAAACGCTATGAAACAGACTTTCTAACCAATAATCAGTTCGATAAAGTTGCTAAAGAACCAACTGCAGAAAATCTAGTTGGTAATTGGGGAGCCTTTCAAGCTATGTACCCTACCTTGCCTTTAAACGAAAGAGGTTATCTAGTCAATGGTTTGCACTATATCGGGATTGGGATTGGTCAATTTACTGGCTCTCGTGCTCTTGCATTGTGGAATTTTGCAAAATCTGTGAATGGAGATATTTGGTCTGCAGAAGTCCAAACAAAATTTCTTCTGGAGGAAGATGATCCAACTAGACGTGCAGCATTCAGAAGAATTGTAACATCTACTGGATCCGTAGAAGCTCTTACGGAGGACTTCTTGAACGCTTGGTTAGGAGTACCAGGTAATAAGCTTCTAGAACGACAAAATGCAGCCCGTCAATGGTTGAATTTCTTAAAAAATAAAGGAGGAGGTTCGACAGGTGTTTCTAGCAAGCAAGTTCCAGCAGAATATAAAGATAAGCTACCTTATGGCCTACCTACCGATCAAGCACTTTTAGAAGGACAAGGCTATTCAGGTAACGCTTATGCACTAGGGAATTGTACGTGGTATGTCTATAATCGCTTTGCTCAAATTGGAGTTGGCATTCATCCCTATCTAGGAAATGCCAATCAGTGGGTTGATAGTGGGCAAGCGCAAGGATATGACATTTCAACGACTCCTAAACCAGGTTCTGCAGCTGTATTCATGAATGGTGTAGCTGGGGCATCACCAATCTATGGTCACGTTGCTTTTTGTGAGTACGTTAATAGCGATGGTAGCTTCTTAGTTTCAGAAATGAACTTTGGTGGTTTATATGTGTCGAGTTGGCGTACCTTGAAACCACAATCAGGTATCTATTTTGTTACCCCTAAATAAGAAAGGAAAAGAATGTATAATCAAAAGTTAATCAAAATGGTAAAGGGACTTTTTATGGGATTCATTGCCGTTTTATGTATTGTATTGGGTTATTCTATTGCTCAAGTACAACAGAATTTGAGACAGACTAGTCAAAGGCAGGAAGAGGCGAAGCAAAAACCAGAAGAGCAACAGCAGGAACAACTATCTCTTACTGAACAGCAGGTCGAGGACTTCCTAATTGCTTACTATACCAAAAAAAGGATTTAGAAGAGAATCGACCACGCTATAAGCCTTTTTATGACGGATTCCATGTATCAGGAAACTATTCAAGAAGAACAGAAACCAGTTAATCAGACCTATAAAGGGGTATGTGGTTGACCAAGCTTTTGAATCGGGATCTATATACATTGATAAACAACATAAAATTGCTTTAGCTCAGGTTCAATATACTAGTACTACCCTAACAGAGAAAGATAATAGAGCTTCTAAGGGGCTTACTGGTAGTACTAAGGCGACAATTCAGTTGACCTATGTAGAAAAAAAGCAGGAAACTATTGATCAATAAAATAGAGCCTATTGTATTGACTGAAGCGAGAGGGCAAAGTATAGGAACCTATACAGATACTAGCAGTTCAAGCTCGGCTACAGTTTCATCTACATCAACGGCAACACCTACATCTTCTGAACAAACAACCGCAACTAGTAGTAACCAATAAGGAGAATGGAATGAATAAAAAAATAGAACAACTTGAAGGGAAGCTTGAGAAAGTTAGGAAAGATAAGGAAAAAGCGCAACGACAAAAAGAAGAAACAGATAAAAAAATCAAGAATTACATAGTACAAGAAAAGATTTGGAAGCGCAACTTTTTGTTGCACTATCAGAAGAGAGTGGCTTATCCTATCAGGAAATCAAGGAACTAATTCTTCCAGCACAATCAAGTAACTAAGGAGTGAATCATGTATAAAATTATTAATCAATTGACTAATCAAGAGGAAACATTTGAGCACCGAGATGATTTGTTATCAAGGCTAGAAATCATCAATGAGCGAATGAAGAGTAATAAAATAACCGGAATCTATCGGCTTTATTCTCTTAATTCTGAAGGTGAAATCTTACAAGAACTTAATCTTGAAATACCTTTTTATTGGAATCATTGATCAGTTGCTGGAAAAATTTTGGTACGAGTGTTGGGAAGAAAAAGAGGTTTTCTTCATTTTTTAGTAAAACATAAAGAAAAAACTCCTCACTAGGAACACCAGAACCTCAACCCCAACCAGAACCAGCTCCTGAACTAGAAGATCTAACGGTAAAGAAAGAGGCGAATATGGCTCGTCAAAGAATTGCTGAGCTAGTTTCTCAGAAGCCTCAAGATGAGGTTGGAGAGGAAGTACCTTTGGAAGATAAAGATGCCTTTTTCATCCGATGAGTGGACTACAGAACACTTCAGTAGACTGGATGAAATAGAGGCGGTACAGGAAGAACATGTAGAACCTACACAAGAAGTAGTTTCTAGTGTTGAAAAAAATCAAGTCAGGAAGAAAATGGAACTCTTCCTGTTAAACAAGAAGATAAGGGCAATGTTGAGCCTTCCTTCTCTTTCTCATGCGACGACAGTAGAATTGCCTTCAGAGGTCATTGATAGCTTTGAGGCTCAGACCATCACTTATAAGCAGTCTATTAAAACATAAAAATTCAGTCTAACGAAGAATTCATCAAGGAAGCAAACGAGGAAATTATTGAGTGTCAAAAATAAAAATCAATGAGTTGCGACAACAGATTCTTTCCAAAGAGAAACAAGCTAGTCAACTGAAGGATCTTTATTTCAAAATTGAAGAGGTGAGCTAAAATGGAACAAGAACAAGTGGTAGCTCAATTAGGACGGGCAACTCTTGTGACAGGCGAAATCATCTTAAAAGGACTCTTCCTGGTGAGCTCTAAGGCAGTTGAAATGTATCAGGCCAGAGGGGAAAATGTCCTCTTTACTGGTGAGACAGCCTGGAATAAATTCATGGCAACGGCAGATACGAAAGAAGTCCAGCAATTACTACATAATGAAGTCAATCTCGAGGCAGTTCGAAAAGAACTGGGCCAATACGGGATTGGCTTTTCTTTTTATACATATCCTGACGGTAAGACAACTCTTGCTTTCAATGCAAAAGATAAAGGAGTTGTCGAACAAGCCTTTAAGGATGTCCTAGAAGGCATCACAAGAGATCCTAAAGGATTCAATGAGCGAAACCTAAAAAATGGGAAAACGACTTCTTTTGAGGAGAAATTGCAACATTTCAAAGCAGTTGAACAAGAGAAAATTAACTCGCTTCAGGTAAACATTCATACGAAGGAGTTTGTTCTTCCAGAAAATATCGAACCACAGATTGGAGGAAAAATGAAGTGATTACAGAAAAGAAGAAACGGAGACTTAGACCGTATTTGTTGTTAGGAATTGGTCTATTCTACCTCTTTCATTGGTTCTTTAAACTATGGCTGTTGTCACCAGATACTGATTCAGTAACGGATGTATTTGGATTTGGAAAGCTTAACTGGATGAATGACCATCTAAACGATAAGTCTTGGCTTGATTTTCAATTTACTCCAGCTTCTTTATTAATTGGTATGGGAGGATTTTTGATTGCTCTTCTGCTGTATTTGAGAGTATCGGATACAGGTACGTACAGATATGGGGAGGAACATGGATCAGCTCGTTTTGCGACAAGAGAAGAGTTGATGAGATTCCGAGACGAAGAACCTGAAAAGAATATGATTTTTACCCAGAACAGTCAGATGGGACTATTTAATAACCGCTTGAGGTTTGAAAATCAAATCAATAAAAATGTCTTGGTATATGGAGGTACGGGTGACTGGAAGACACGAAGTTTTGTAAAGCCGAATTTATTACAAGGGAACACTAGCTTTGTGACAACGGATACCAAAGGGATTTTGATTCATGAAGCAGGAAAATCACTGGTAGAAAAAGGATATAAGATGAAGATTTTCGATCTGATTACTTTCTTGAATTCAGATGGCTTCAACGTTTTTAGATATGTTCATAATGAAATGGATATAGACCGGGTAGCTGAAGCAATCACGGAATCTCTGAATAGAAATGGTCATGAAAGTGATCCTTTCTGGCCAGCGGCTAATAAACTCCTCATGCGTTCTCTAATTGGCTATCTTTATTTTGATGGTCAGATCGATCACTATCTACCTAATTTAGGGCAGGTCACAGATATGATTCGAGAATTGAGAAGGAATCATCCAGAAGCGGAGAGTCCGGTTGAATTGATGTTTGAAGATCTGGAGAGAAGGAGACCAGGGAATTATGCCTGCAGGCAGTGGGATTTATTCAATAAAAACTTTGATGGTCAGACACGAGCTTCTGTTTATGCCATTTTTGCGACAACTTTCTCAGTATTTGATCATGAGCAACTAAGAAAGATTATTGAAAAGGATACGCTGGAGATTGAAAAATGGAATATTGAGAAAACAGCAGTTTTTATTCATATTCCAGAAGTAGATCCAGCATATCAGTTTTTGTCAGCCCTTCTTTTTAGTACCATTTTTGATGTCTTGATAAAGACTGCAGATGTAATCCTGTTAGGTGAGCATCCAACAAAGTCTAAAAAGGATTTACTGCATGTTCAGATAGAGGCGGATGAGTTTGGACAGATTGGCAAGATTCCTAATCTGCCCCCTATTATATCTGTTATTCGGTCTCGAGAAATCTCTATTAAAATGATGGTTCAATCTCAAAGTCAGATTGAAGTATTATACGGTAAAGAGAACACGAAAACGATTATCAATAACTGTGGGGCTATTCTTTATCTGGGAACAAATGATCCAGATACTTTGAGAGCTTTATCTGAGAGATCTGGTAAGCAGACTTTGAATGATCAGAACTATAGCGAGAGCAGGGGAAGAAATGCCAGCAGCTCTAAGCAAAACTCCAAAATTGGTCGAGAACTGTTGACACCGCATGAGGTGGCCACGATTGGAACAACAGAAGCCCTACTCTTTCTATCCAAACAAAATGTCTTTCGAGATCAAAAATTTAACCTAGATACGCATCCAAGAGCTTACCTCTTAAGTAATGGTCCGACCGATGAGAACTGGTATCGATACAAGCGCTATTTAAGCGATATTGATGAGTGGAAAGCCCAGGTTGGGGAAGAAAATGTTATTCATATTGGGATTAAGGAGTTAAGGAAGTTCCTATTAAAAGTAAGTTAGGAAAGGAAGGAAACGAAATAGAATGAATACACTACCACAAAAACAATTTAAACGAATGAAGCGTGAAGTTGAGGAGGAAACTGCACGAGGGATTGGTTATTTTGAGGGGATTTTAGAACATATCCCTTCTTACCCCCTATCTGAAGCAGTAAAAGAGTTGGCTTTAGCTGGTTGGATTACACCTCATACAGATGTTATCGATGTCCAGAATATGATTGTTACAGAATCCATAAAATGGATGAATTATCAAGATTTTAAAGAAGTTGCTCCCTATTTATTTTCATATCCTCGAGAGCAACGAGAGAAAGATTTATTGGTTCGACCAGTGAAGATCTCCAGAGATTACTTTGAGGAATTACAAGCCAATGCAGAAGAATTATTTCACTTGAAACAAGACTTGCTTCAGGTTAATGATCAATTAGATGCTAAGATACAGGAATTGGAGATGGATCAGCTACCCAATGGCGATCAGGTCATTGGAGTTGATCTAGAAGCTGAGGAGGTATTGTTACTACGAACTTCAGAAAATGCTCAGGTTGAGGAGTGGGAGGTTCGTAAAGATGGCTTGATTACTGATTATCGTTCCAATCTTTCAGAATATGCTCAAATTGTAGATACTTTGCTTGAAATGGAGAATCCAGATATTGATATGATTCTCTACGAAGAAGTAATCAACTATTCTAAGAAAACTTGGCCAGATTCAGAGCCAATTCAACTTCCAGAAAATATCAAGGAACTGTTGAATCAAGAGGGCGAGCTTGATCCCTCATATTATCAAATAGCCCAGTTTGAAACAGTAAAACAAGCCTATATCTATGGAATGATTTCACCTAGTTTTCAGGAACATTTCCCTCATTATTCAGACTTTGTTAGGAACTATGTAGAAGATAGGGGACAATATGAGTTTTTCAACTATCGTACAGAAGCCGTTTCATTAGCTCAGGAAATTCTAGTACCACGTTTAGGAGATATTAACCAGATTTTAGGAACGAAATGATCAGGAGTTAATCGTTCAAGAAGTTATTGGTTATTCTCAGGGTGAAATATGGGAACTAGCTTATTTACGGGATACAAAGACGGAAGATAGAGAATCCGTTCGATTTTATCTTGAAAGTGAGATTGGAGCTTGGTATAAGGGAAGTTTGACAGAGTTGGCTGTTATCCGCTTTGATGATATTGATCTAGAGAAAGGATTTAATGGCCATCAGGAAGCAGTCTATCACATCGATGAGAACTTGTTAGTTCATGATAAGCTAAAACAAGCTCAACTCCATTTTTCCTGATTTAAAATCGTTTTTGTAGAAGCGGAAGAACTTGAGAAAGAACAGAGACAAGATATAGTAGCAGAAAAAGAAGGGCCAGAATTTTCATTGTAGGGAGGTAACAGATGGCATTAAGTAAAGAAGAAGCCAAAAGATTATCTATTATTTCTGTTGCAGAGCAACTAGGCATAGAGTTAAGCGTACAGGAAGCTATAGTTATACCTGGACAGAGCACGATTCATTTGTAATCGATGCAAGAAAAAATGAATTTCACTGGAATTCAAGAACTGAATTTGGAGATGTCATTCAGTTAGTTCAATCCATAAAAGGAGTTTCTTACAAAGAAGCGATGCATTTTTTGGAAACTGGAGAATTTAAGGCAGTCGATGTAGAAGCTCAGACGGGCACAAAAGAGCCTTTTAGCTATCACTTGGAAAGATATGAGCGTCAGGATTTCAGCGCCTCTAGAAGCTATTTTAAGGTACAGAGAGGCCTTTCAGATGATACGATTAACTTCTTTATTAGCCAAGGGAGTATAGCGGAAGCAATCCGAAAAAAGGGAGACTATTTTGAGCCTGTGATCGTCTTTAAGTATAAGGACAACACAGGCTTTTTAGCTGGAGCGAGTCTTCAGGGGATAGTAGAGAATCGGGAGCACTATCCTGAACGTGGACGCCTAAAACAAATTATGAGAAATTCAGACGGACAACTAGGCTTTTCAATTGATATTGGGAATCCTAAACGTTTAGTATTTGCGGAAGCTCCAATCGATCTAATGAGCTACTATGAGCTTCATAAAGATAGGCTTCAGGATGTCCGCTTAGTAGCTATGGATGGAGTAAAAGATGGGATTATTAGTAGACGGTTTATGGAATTGTACGCAGAGATAAATGATAAATCCTATCAAATTAATCAGAATACAGGGAAAGCTCTAGAAGTAGTAGCCAGAACAACAAACTATTTTAAAGATGCTCAGCATCAGGATATGATTACCTTGGCTGTAGATAATGATATGGCTGGCCATAAATTTATAACTAGTCTGCAGGAAAAGGGGGATTCCAGTACAGATTGCGATTCCACCTATCATTCATAGAGACCAGGAGAAGGAAGATTGGAATGATTTCCTGAAGAGGGAGAATGAAGCTCCTAAGGAACTTGCGCACGTTTACATAGCAGATGAAAAGTCCTGGCATTACCAGGGCTTTTTTGAGAAGGAACTAGCTCTTGGAAAAGCGCAAGAGCTAACTACACAGGATGTAAAAGCCTTTGTGTCAGATGTCCAGCTGACAAAGGAGGAAGTCCGTCAGGAATATACAAGGATTGACAATCAAGAGAAAGAAAGGAAATATACTATGTCGGAAGTACATGAAGCAGGGGTTGAGTATGAAGCAGAAAAGCCAGATAATAGTCGCTTGGCGAAAGCTAGACGAAAGCTAGAGCGACTCAAAGGAGAAGCTGATGAGGCAATCAATGCGGCCTATTCTCATCAATCCCTAACGAATGGCCAGCCTATGAATGATAAACGAGGAGGGGGTCGTTTTATGCAGAAGCAAGAACAAATTGAAAATCGTGTCTTCTCTAAATTGGATGAAATCAAGAAGCAAGAGGAGCGAATTGAAAGGCTCCAGGAAAGAGAAGACCGAAAAGCAGCAGGTCTAACCAGCAGGGGAATGGTCTGGAGATGAGTGTCCAAAATATTCCCCGTATTCGGGAAGAAATTGAGAAGGCAGAACGTGGGGAATCGAATTATAGGCCTGAGACTATCAAGCGTTACAAAAAGGAATTAGAACGCCTAGAAGCCATTCAAGATAAAGTTGGTGGACTGGTTATTCAACCAGAGACACAAGCTTTAATTGATTCTGGAGAGGTCAAGCAGTGGGCTAAGCAGCCAAATATCTACTTCGTAAAAGGGCTACGTCGAGTTGCTTTGGAATTGACCGAGGAAGGGAGATTAGAACTATCTCCTAAATATCGCCCTAATACGGATGAAGAAAAAGAGATAGTAAACAAGTTACTGTTCAATCAGAAGAAACGTGAGGATGATACTCAAAAAGCAGCCTTGACTCCAGATAATAGTAATCTATCTCCAGAAGATGCGGAATGGCTGAAGCAGAACTGGGATAATATCAGCTTTTCAGTAGAGCCTAAAAAACAGATGGTTATTGATTCAGATAAAACAGTGACCTTTGAAAAACCTTCCAATCCTCTTGGAGATTCTAGTAGAGCACTGGAAGAAAATCAGAGCACAGAAAAAGCTCTTGAGGCTTTTCAAGAGCAAAACGTGAATTCAGAGTATCAAAAAAATGAGAGGACCAATGGTAGTCAGGGGTCTTTACAGCTCGAAGCTGAAGGCAGTCCCACACCCGTACCAGAAGTTGGTACCTTTGAACGCTCTGTTACCAGTCGCCCTACGTTATCCTCTCATTTATTATATTTTAGCATAAATGAAGAGTTTCAGTCAAGTAATGATGGGCACTATCATTCTATTTCCTCGAATGGGTAACTTCTCAAAGTAACTTCCACTCACCTGACCAAAGTGGAAATTAGTCTAAAACGGATTTTTATGGTGGAATTAAGTGTGAGACGTTTGAGTTAGAAATGAGATCTACTATGACAAAACATAAACACCTTACCCTCTCAGACCGTAATGATATCCAATTAGGCTTAGAGCGCGGTGAAACCTTCAAAGCTATTGGACAATCCATTCTAAAAGACCCGACTACTGTTTCCAAAGAAGTCAAACGAAACAGACAAGTCCGAGAGTCTACATGCCATAACCTTCCTTGCCCTTTACTCGATAAGGCTCCCTTTGTCTGTAATGGATGCCCTAAAAGAAGACAGAATTGTGGCTATCAGAAAATCTTATACCTCGCTAAACAAGCTCAAAAACAATACGAACAAACTCTTGTAGAAGCTCGTGAAGGAACTCCTCTCAATTCCAAGACCTTCTGGGACATGGACAAAGTCATTTCTGATGGTGTTAAAAAGGGACAACACATCTATCATATCCTCAAAACTCATAACCTTGATGTCAGCTCCTCAACCGTCTATCGACATATCCGAAAAGGATACCTATCTATCGCTCCTATTGACCTAGCCAGAGCCGTTAAATTCAAAGAAAGACGGAAAAGTAAGCTACCTTCCATCCCTAAAGAAGCTAAAGAAGGCCGTTCCTATGAGGATTTCCAAAACTATTTATCCCTTAATCAGCTGAACTCTTGGCTGGAAATGGACACCGTTATGGGCAGAATGGGAGGTAAAGTCCTACTTACCTTCAACCTGTCTTTCTGTAACTTTATCTTCGCTAGACTACTGGATAATAAAACCGCCCTTGAGGTTACCAAACATCTCTATGATATCAAGAACACTCTTCACCAAGCGGATAAAGATTTCTTTCAACTCTTTCCTGTCATCCTGACTGATAATGGTGGAGAGTTTGCCAGGGTCGATGACATCGAAATGGATGTTCGAGGAGAGAGTAAACTCTTCTTTTGTGATCCTAATCGCTCTGACCAGAAAGGGAGAATTGAGAAAAAAATCACACGCTGATTCGTGACATTCTACCTAAGGGAACTTCCTTTGACAACTTAACTCAAGAAGACATCAATCTCATTTGTTCTCATGTCAACAGTGTCAAACGTGCTGCTTTGAATGGAAAGTCAGCCTATGAACTTTTTGCATTTACCTATGGAGAAGAGACTCCTAAGCTTCTTGGCATTTCTAAAATACCTGCAGAAGATGTCTGTCAGTCGTCTAAATTACTCCAACATAAGTTCTAAAAACTAACCTTTAACCGCATTCAAACGTCTCATACTAACTTCCACCATAGCGGAACTTAATCTGAAACGCTTTCAGATGAGGGGATTTTGTGCGCTCTTTTTTTCGATTCATTTTGGTTACAAAAGCGATGAAATCAAGCATGATTAAAACTAGTGGAACTTACCCTGACACGGATTTCCACTGGTTTTTAGAATTTTTATCAGACTAACTTCCACTTAGATTAGCGGTGGAACTTAGTTTGGGAATTTACCATTTCCTCGAATGAATTAGCTAAATTGAATCGTCCAATTCGTAGTCAAACTATTCAGAATGCAGCGCAGTATTATTTGGATGAATTAGCTAACTCTAAGATTTATTATGTCACTCCTGATAAGACTGTACAAGTGAATTTTGAAGAGAAGCACTTCATGCACTTAACAGGGATTAAGCCACTTGCACCAGGGCAGACACCTGAAAAAAACTTTACGTGATTTTGCAGAGGGAAACGGGCACTTTGATAATATTCTTTTGGCTAACAATGATGCAGCTTTTGACAAAATCAACGTCCTATCAGATCTTTCAGTCGCAACAGAAAGTACATCTTTTTATTTTGATGATTTAACTAATCTTAGACGATATAATGGGCGCTTTGACAGCCTTATAAAGTCTGATGATAAAGATATTATTTTACTGTTTAAAGAGCTGGAAGAAGAAAATTATATTCCAGTATCAGTATTTCAATCCAGAGCAAGACTGGTCAAAGAACTGGAGACGGCAGATAAAACTCCTATTCTTGCTGTTTTACGTGAACGTGATGGCCACATTGAACAGCTATCGATTAACGAGGATTATATTAAGGATGGGGGCAAAAGAATTGCAAGCCATTATGAAAAAAATGGCTTGTTTGAGGAAATCAAGCCTGATACAACTAAAGAAATTGAACAGATTTCTCCAGAGAACACATCGAATAAAACTTCACTTGATTCAGCTACCTTTACTCAAGTCTTAGATACTGTTTATAATTTAGGCGTCCCAAATGACATCTCAAAAACTCCAGAAGAATTTCATCAAGCCTGGAATCAGTATCTTGGTTATGCGAAACAGTACAATGATAAATTTGATCAGATTGTTGCTGCGGCTGGAGAAAATCATCTTTTAGATACAAATTCAGATTTTTATAAAGAATGGAAACAAGATCATATTTATAAAAATGACTATCATATCCGCCTTCAATGGGCTGAGGAGCGCCCAGAAGGCCCTATATTGCCCTTTAAAGAAACAGAGCTGATATCTTATCAAGACTTTGCTAGAGAGCTTTACAAGGCCAATCAGAGCTTCTATCAGCTACATCAGGAAGGACTAAAACAAGTGACTGGTGGTCATCCAGAAGCCTACATCTCTCCAACTAAGATCCAGTTTAGTATCTACGCTCCTGATGGTGAACTGATTCAGGATGACATTCGTTACGATATTGGGGATGAGATTAACCCAATCGCCCACAAAGAAAGACTTGGAACACGAGAAATGAGAAAGTACCCAGAATTGATGAAGATGGATAGGACCATATTCACTCAGTATCATCTGGAGAGATTGGCGAGTGAGTTAGATATTTCTCAGTTCAGTTACGCTTTGGAAGATGCTCCTTATGCAGATCAACTTCTATCCCAACTCCCGTTTGGAGATTTGGAAAATAGTCCAATTGGATTTACAGATAGTAGTCATGATAGTCGTCTAGGATTTATTTCTTTTGATGGAATGGATAGTGTTGAGGTCGAAAATCTATCTGCTTGGTTTGAGAAGTTGGGAGTTAAGGATTCTCCAATGGAACAAGTAGTTCTTGTAGAAAAATGGCAAAAAGAAGTGAATGATTTATCAGAAAAAGTTGAACAAACTATTGCCAATGTTCGAGAAGAATTTGAAAAATTACAAGTCAAAGATTCGCAAAATACACCAGATAATCCATACGAAAAAATTTATCAGTATAACCGAAAAGATGAGAGGGATCGTGATTTGGATGGTGATGGTATTTCCAATTCTGATGAGATGTTGCAAGGAACAGATCCATACAACGGTGCTTCTAACCTTCATAAAAAACAGGAAGATAGAGAAAGAAGGACAGATGTTGAAGCGGAAACTGGAGCTATTATAACCGATGCAATTGCTGCTAAAAGTTCAGAACAAACCATTTCCCAGTTAGTCGCAAATAAAGATACCAAAGCTTTAGCTGAACACTTGAAAGAGGGAATGAGGAGCTATTTAGATTCAGAACAGTTTAAATCATTCTTGGATACGATGAGTAAGTTTCACAACTACTCACTCAACAATATTCATTTGCTGAAGATGCAAAATCCTAATGTTTCCCAAGTTGCTAGTTTCAATAAATGGAAAACAGATTTTGACAGAACAGTTAAAAAAAGGGTTCAAAAAGCTCTAAAGATTTGGGTTCCGTATCAAGTGAAAAACCAGCATTCCTGTTCATCAAAAGGAGTTAGATTTTACTCCAGCTGAAAATGAAATGGAACAGAAGGAAATCATCGTTACTCGATTCAAGTTAGGAAATGTCTTTGATGTATCTCAAACAGAAGGAAAAAGAATTGCCAAAAAGCAATTAATGAATTAACTGGAGATGTTAAAGATTATGAAGATTTGTACCGAGCAGCCAAAAGCTGTTTCAATGGATAATCAGGTTTCGATCAGTTTTTGAAGAAATTAACAGAGAGAGCACAAATGGTTATTACTCTCCAGATGAAAATCGAATTGTTATTTCAAAAAGGATTAAAGGGTCAAGAACAGATTTTTAAAAACCATTTTTTTCATGAAATGGCTCATGCAGATTTACATAGAGGAAGCAATGCCCAATATGGGGACAACCAATATCGTAAGCAAGAATTACAAGCTGAAAGTGTCGCTTATGTCGTAGCTAATCATTTTGGTTTTGATACGAGTAGTTATAGTTTTGGATATTTGGCTATTTGGGCAAAAGATAAAAATGGTTTTGAAGATATGGTTGAACAACTGCAGGTTGTTCAGAAGGAAGCAAAAAGTTTGATTGATCGGATGGATGCTAAGTTAGAATTAGTGAAAAATAAAACTGTGACGAAAGATAAGTTTGCTGATAAACTCCAACAGGCAAAAGAAAAATCTGAGCAGTTGGGGAATCAAAAGGCGGAGGCTGTAAAGCAGGTGGAAGAAAAAAAGTCCCTGAGCAACCCTCAATAATGGAGGCATTAGTCCGTAGGAAGAAAAACAAAAAAGGAGAAACGGAAGATGATTGAACATCTAAAACAAGAAACTTTTGATCTTTTAATGGAAATATTTTTTTGAGGATGAGGCTACAGATTCGCCAAAAGTGAATGAAGTTAACCAGCACATTTCACGTAAGGAATGTCTTTACATTCTTCGTAGAGATATGCGAATTAAAACAAACTATGAGCTAGAAGAAGTAGAAATGTATCCCATTGCACTTAAAGAAATTGAAGGGATGAGTGATGAACGATTTGAACAACTAAAAAGACGAAATTCTTAAAAATGGAGATGGTTGATACAATGGAGCTTCTACTGGAAGACTTAAAAATTTAGTCAAACTTCTCCCTCGTGATAGGATAACATTCCTGCTTGCAGGGATTAGGGGATTGGGGATTTCCCCAAAGATTTAAAAAGTTAAGAATAGTCAGGGATTGCACCCTGACTAACTTTGACCTTTTTAAAAACAGCATTTGGGTACCCAAGTGCTAATCTTGCCAGAAGAAAAGGGGGCTGAGCCCCTCAAGCAAAATTGCCAGAATAGAGGTGAAAATTTTTTGAAAAATAAAGAAAAAAGAAAACGAATGATTCAGAAAAAAATTCGTTTAACGGAAGAAGAGGCACGGTTCATTTCAACAAAGGTTGCAGAATCTGGAATGACAAATTTTAATGCCTTTTGCCCGAATTATGTTGATTATGGGTGAGGTCAAAATCTTAAATTTTGAAGAATTGAGAGAACTACGTAAGGAAATAAATCGGATAGGGGTCAATATAAATCAGGTCGCAAAAAAGGTAAACGAAGATGAACAGGCTAGTCTAAATGAATTGAGTCAGATTCTTGAATTGCAGAAACATTTGAAAGATACAGTCAGCCAATTTATCCAAAAACAGGAAAATCAAACAAAGGATCAAGAGCGATGGTTGTAACAAAGGTTCTTCAGATAAAAGGAGTTGCTTCTTTAGGACGGTCTACAAAATATATTGAGGACGAAGCAAAGACGGTCGAGCTGACTGATACAAAAAGTTTAAATAATGCTTTACGCTATATCGAGAATCCATCTAAAACGAGTTTTTTAGAACAAGATGAACAGCTGGAATTTCCAGCAGTGGTCAAAGATGGCCGAGTAGTCAAGCAACTTGTATCTACTTATGGAATTACAGATGCTAGCACAGCGACAGAAGAATTTCTTTTGACCAAAAAGAATGCGGCTCAACGAGCAGGAACAAAAGAGCTATCGGATATTCAAAATCCGAATCGAGTGTTGGCTCATCATATCATCCAATCATTTTCTCCTGAAGATGATTTGACTCCACAAGAAATTCATGAGATTGGTCGAAAAACGATTTTAGAATTAACTGGTGGACAACATGAATTTGTCATAGCGACTCACATGGATAAGGGACACATTCATAATCACATTATTTTCAATTCAACTAACTCTGTTACCTTAAACAAATTTCGTTGGCAGAAAAATACTGCTAGAAGTCTATTTAATATTTCAAACAAGTATGCGGATTTAGCTGGAGCTAAAATTCTTAAAGAGCGATTATGGACTAATCGAAAAACCTATCATGCCTATCGACAAAAAATCTCTTTTCGCTATGAGATTAAATCTCGTTTAGATTTCCTTTTAAAACATTCAAGCTCCTTAGAAGATTTTTAAATCTAAGGCCAAAGCTTTAGATCTTGTTGTTGATACTTCAGGGAAGGAAATAAAATATCGTCTGATCGATCGAGATCAAACCAGAAATGTTAGGGATCGCACTTTGTCAAAAAAAGGAAATTATTCTTTAGAGAAAATTTCTGAGAGAGTGGTTGCTAACGAGGTGACTTTTTCTGTCGATGAAATAAAATCCGAATATGAAAAAATGGTAGCAGAACGAGAAGATGATTTTGAAATGAGAATCACAGTTGAAGAATGGCAGGTGATGGAAGAAACAAAAATGGAATCTATCTTGAAATGGAATTTGGGATTAGAAATAAGGGAACTATTCTGATTCCAGCTCATCAGATTGAAAAAGCAGAAGATGGCTCTTATGAAATTTTTATCAGAAAGAATGACTTCTACTATTTTGTTAATCCTGAACACGCTGATAAGAATCGGTACATGAAGGGAGAAACAGTCGCTTCCCAGTTGTCGTATGATAATGGAGAAATGATTGTCCGAAAAAATCCTAAAATCTCCAGTTTGGATCAGCTTGTTCGTGAATATAATTATCTATCCGCTCATGGAGTGACAGAAGGACAGCAATTTGATGAATTGTTAAATCGTTTTGAAGAGGAACTAGAAGAAGTAGATAACTTGCTTGATAAATTAGATCAACGCTTGGGTGATCTTAATAAAATTCAGTCTGCATTTCTTGCACTGGAATCAAATAATCCTCAAGAAGTGAAACTAGCTATTTCCATTTTGAAAGATTTGAGAGTGGATCCTAGCACTCGCAAATCTGAGATTGATAAGCTTGTTAAAGAGGCAACCTTTGAGCGCCAGGCTTTGTATCAACGAGTAGAAGCAATTACAAAAGATTATAAGCTACATCAAGACATTGAGAAAAATGTGGAGCAGCGTAAGGAAAGAGAAACTTCATTGTAAAAATAATTATAAATATATTCTAAAATTATTTAACTCATTGCTTTTGTTGCTAAATGAGTCATCTTAGTTATGAGATGATACTACTGTTAACTACCCTAAAGTCTGGTTTAATACCAGGCTTTTATCTTTCTGACAAAAACATTTGAACTCTCGAATTAAAAATCTTTATACTTTTTTTATTATGATTTTAGTTGGGAGTGTTTATATTTTTGGATACAAAAATTATTGATGAAAGAGAATTTGTGAGAAATTTAAAGAGAAAAATTTACAAGGATTTCATAAATTTGTAAGTGACTATGACAACTATATTGCTCCCATAATGAGAGCTAGAGGTTACAAATTTGTAAACTATGCTGAGAGAACCGTTACATTTACGTTTGGCCAGGTAACTTTTTTTCAAGAAGGCGCTGGTATAAGAATGGGAAATGTAGGATTCCAGTAGATGAAAAGTTAGGTCTGGAGAAACGTATTGCTTATTCCAAAGAATTGCTGTATCAGATCACCAAACTAGCTACAATGTTACCGTATAGAAAAAGTTGTGAAGTTATTGAACTGATGTACCAGGTTTATATTACTAAAGACACAGTGTTAAAAAGCAATTAAACTAGCAAGTCAGTTGTTAAATGAAAAAGAAGATTATCGTTACTATAGTGATGAGGTAGTTGTCAAGAAAATTGAGGCACCTGTCATTTTATCTTGAAGGAGATGGTGTTTGGATAAAGGTCAGTGGAAGAGAAAAAAAGAACAACAGAATAAAGAATTATCTCATTTTGTCATTCATACCGGAACGGAGGAGTATGGAAAGAGGAAAAATTTTTAAAAGATAAGGTGGAAATTGTGTCTCCCAATAATCGAATAGCAAGGAAAAGAGTAGTAGATTATATTTATAATCATTTTTAAAAATTACGTCAGATACTCTACTTGTGACTAATTCAGATATGGGGCACGGATATACTCCACGTTTATTTAAAGAGATATCAAAAGATCTAGGAATTAAGCACCATCAACATTTTTGGGATAGGTACCATCTAAACAAAGAAATAAAAAAGTTGGTTAAACCGTATTCCGAAGAGCTACTAGATCAATTTATGAAAGCCATAGATAGCCACTGCAAGCAGAAATTGAAAAACAGCTATTGATACACTAGAATCATTCGTCCTGCTTAATCAGAACGAAAAGAAGATTGATACTTTTAAGGTTTTTAAGAATAGAATCCTTGGTAATTTTAAATATACGCAACCTCCTGAGCAGAGGAATCTAGAAACAGCAAGTTTAGGAATTATGGAAAGTCAGCATCGGAAAATCAGTTATCGGATGAAAAATAGAGGAATGTATTGGTCATTAAATCATGCAGATGCTATGTCCCATCTTATTTTGTTGTCTTACAATCAAGAACTCCGAGATTTATTTTTTGGTAATTGGAGAAATGAATATGAAAAATACCACTCAGAAGGAATGAGCAGTGCAAAAGTACGCAAAAATCGATCAAGCCCCAAGGAGTTTAGGAACTATTGTAAATGCTTCTTGGAAAGGTCGAAAACAGCGAGACAAACAACGTTTTGCAGGGAAAAAAATCAATAAATAAGATGTCATGGAGTCAGTAAACTCTTGACTTATAGTAATAAATATGGCTCTATAATATTTGTAGTGGGTAAATCCCCTATGGATATTATGGAGCCGATTTTGTTGTAGAAAAAAGTCCCATAAGATCTATAATGAAAAGCGACCAAACCATCATTAGAAAGAATCATATGGAACAATTACATTTTATCACAAAACTACTCGATATTAAAGACCCTAATATCCAGATTCTAGACATCATCAATAAGGATACACACAAGGAAATCATCGCCAAACTGGACTACGACGCCCCATCTTGTCCTGATTGTGAAAGTCAAATGAAGAAATATGACTTTCAAAAACCGTCTAAGATTCCTTACCTCGAAACAACTGGTATGCCTACTAGAATTCTCCTTAAAAAACGCCGTTTTAAGTGCTATCACTGTTCAAAAATGATGGTCGCCGAAACCTCTCTCGTCAAGAAAAATCACCAAATCCCTCGTATTATCAACCAAAAAATTGCTCAGAAGCTGATTGAAAAAAATTCTATGACGGATATTGCCCATCAGCTGTCCATTTCAACTTCAACTGTCATTCGCAAGCTCAATGACTTCCGTTTTAAGCATGATTTTTCTTGTCTTCCTGAGATTATGTCTTGGGATGAGTACGCTTTTACTAAGGGAAAGATGAGCTTCATTGCACAAGATTTTGAAAAGCTCAATATTATCACTGTTCTTGAGGGAAGAACACAAGCTATTATCCGAAATCACTTTCTTAAATATGATAGGGCAGTCCGATGTCGAGTGAAAATCATTACTATGGATATGTTTAGCCCCTACTATGACTTGGCTAGACAACTTTTTCCAAACGCTAAAATCGTTCTAGATCGTTTCCATATTGTGCAACATCTTAGCCGTGCTATGAGTCGTGTCCGTGTCCAAATCATGAATCAGTTTCATCGAAAATCCCATGAATACAAGGCCGTCAAGCGCTACTGGAAGCTCATCCAGCAGGATAGTCGTAAATTGAGTGATAAACGTTTTTATCGCCCTACTTTTCATATGCACTTAACGAATAAAGAGATTCTTGACAAGCTTTTTGAGCTATTCAGAAGACTTGAAACACCACTATCAGCTCTATCAGCTCTTGCTTTTTTTCACTTCCAGAATAAGGAACCAGAGAAATTTTTTTCGGACTTATTGAGGACAATCTTAAGCAGGTTCATCCTCTTTTTCAGACTGTCTTTAAAACCTTCCTCAAGGATAAAGAAAAAGATTGTCAACGCCCTTCAACTACCCTATTCCAACGCCAAACTGGAAGCCACCAATAATCTCATCAAACTTATCAAGCGCAATGCCTTTTGGTTTTTCGGAACTTTGAAAACTTCAAAAAAACGGATTTTTATCGCTCTGAACATCAAAAAGAAAGGACGAAATTTGTCCTTTCTAGATATTAGCTTTTTCTTCAACCCACTACAGTTGACAAAGAGCCATAAATATTGTATAATAATCTTATCAATAAAAAGAGGCACGCAGCAACGTACCTCTCATAAAGATAAACAATTGGGACTTGTTTATCAGTAAGATTAATACTATCAGAAATTTTAGTAGATGTCAAGGCTGAGCAAGTAAATTGTTTAGCCTTGTTTTTACATTTCCGTTTTTGATGTATTTTTTTACTACCTCAAAAGAATAGACACAAACCTTTTGCTATAAATTTCTTTACTTTTTTGTGGAAATTTGGTAAACTGTATCTTGTGTGTAATGGACGCACAAAAATACAGTTTATCCGCTGAGGAAGGTTCCTCAAGATTGACAAAGATAGGAGAATAAAATGAATCCATTAATCCAAAGCTTGACTGAAGGTCAACTTCGTACAGATATCCCATCATTCCGTCCTGGTGACACTGTTCGTGTACACGCGAAAGTTGTCGAAGGTAACCGTGAACGTATCCAGATTTTTGAAGGTGTTGTTATCGCACGTAAAGGTGCTGGTATCTCAGAAAACTACACAGTTCGTAAAATCTCTAACGGTGTAGGTGTTGAGCGTATCTTCCCAATCCACACTCCACGTGTTGAAAAAATCGAAGTTGTACGTTACGGTAAAGTACGTCGTGCGAAATTGTACTACTTGCGTGCTCTTCAAGGTAAGGCAGCTCGTATCAAAGAAATCCGTCGTTAATTCGACTAAAAAACTCTGCTTCTTCAGCAGAGTTTTTATCTAGCTCCCTTAGTTCAATGGATATAACAACTCCCTCCTAAGGAGTAGTTGCAGGTTCGATTCCTGCAGGGGGCATATAAACTATTGATTTTTACTGGGTGTTTGAGGTGTTTTGTCCCAAATGACTGTTGTGATGATGAAATGTTCATCTTCAATTTGCTGTTTAGAATCATCAATGTTTCTATTCAAACAGTTGATTTAATCAATAGTTTACCTAAAGTTTACCTAAATTTTAGGAGGAGTTATAATTATGAATTTTGACGGAAAGGTTTTAGAATCATTTACTTTTTCTAATTAAGTATACTTTAATTCTAAGTGTTTTTTTATTACCATTTTAAAAAAATAAAAATAGAATTAAATTGAGAAATCCTTATTTTTAGAAGTATCGATAAAATTTTGAGCAAGTATTATTCAAGTTATTTTTTCAAGTTTCATGACTTGCAATTCTATCCAAAACTTAAGTTTGTTTATAGAAATATGTTATTTGATTTTTAGTGAAGGAATATATCCTGAAATATTAGAATCATATATTAAAACTGAAGCTAAAAAAATCTTCTTATATAAAAAAACTCTTTAGCTCTAGTAATAGCTTTCTTTGGAGGTAAAAGAATTAAATACTCTACTTACTAATTTTAATAGTATTAGCGCTTATTTTAATTTCGAAAGTATAGGTATTTTTCTTTAGTGACATAGCTTTTCTTTTTAAGTGATTCAGAAATTCGAAAGTACGTTATTAATTTCTTTAGCATCGATTGTTATTATCCTTATTTCTCTTTTATTTCTATTCTCTATTTTTATTACTTGATAATACCTCTTTTATTAGAAAACATAGTTTAAATAAGCAAGGCAAACATATAATAGAAGATGTGATAACTTACTATAAAAACAATGAAAAATATAGAAAATTTTAACTCAAACGATTTCGTATTCACAGATGAGTACATCTCTTTATTAAATATTAGAATCATAAAGATTGAAAAGATGTACACAATCATTTTTCCCTAAGAAACTTACAGAAAAAGAAGCAAGCGTGAATGGAATATAGAAAATGTAAGAGGTAGATTTGAGATTCCTAATATACTTTTTAAATAATCAGAAGTATACATTTATTTTTAAGAGAGAGTCAGAAAATTCTATTCCAAGTATAGATGATGTTAGATTTCAAAAATGGTACTAGTGTAACAACAGTGGAATTAGAAAAGTTAAAAATATTTGAAATACTATTTTTTTAGGTGCTGAAATTGAATTTACCAAATTTACATTTGTTGAAAAAAATGCTTTATAAATTCACGGTAAATAAAGAAAATCCTACTATTTGGAGTAAAGTATTCAAATTTTTAAAAATTCTTGGTTGTAGTCGTAGCAATGATTCTTTTTCTTTTTGTAATTATGTTAGGATTATTTGTTATCGGAGATTATTTATTTTACATCTTCCTTATTCTTTATTTACTTTTTAAAAATAGCTCAATATATTGTAAAAATTATTTAGCTAATTTTAGTTTAATCAGTATCATTATCTATACTAAGCATTGGTCTTATCATAAATTTCAATAGATTTATCCCACGAGGTGCGACAGCCATGGTTACAGTTGTGCCTTTCAACCATTTTTTACTCGTTCCACTTTAGGAAGAGAAAAAAGTGATTGAAGCATAGAATCCTGAATGGAAAGACCTTAGTACTAGTGGAGCTGAGATCCCTTCGACAGAAGCAAGTAAACGGAACATGGCAACTGTTGGGAGCATTGTTGACTTGTTCTTATCGTTTGCTTTACTCTATAGGACTGCTAAGGTAACCTACTGCCGATGAACTAAAGAACCTTCCCAAGATTGAGAACAAGGGTATTCCTAAACTTGATAATAAGAAAATTCCAAAAATAAAAAGGGGTTTAGAAGAGTAAGATTGTTAATCTAATCATGATAGAGGAGATTCAAGCTTATATCTCTTCTTTTTAGATACGGGATAATGATGTTTTCAAGTACGATGGTATGTAAGCAAGTCCGCTATGTATAAGGAGTTGAAACCATGCTGGCTACTTGTATTGATTATATAGGTGATAAGTCAGGGACCTATAAGTTGTTAAGAAATTATTCGTCCTTGCCTTTTTCTTTGATCCAGTCCAGAATAAAAGATCATGACACAGTAATAGAAGTAGACATGTTAGATTTGGACGAATTGAAAAAGGTTAGAGAATTAATTGGAGAGTTAAGTGCTATTGGAACTAAGATTACGATGAGGGATTCGACTGGTATTATCACCTTAGAATTATTAAATAATATTATTTCTACCTTCGAAGAGATTGCGGCTGAAAGAGAAGAACTAGATGCTCTGATGTTTGAGGAGGAAGAGTGATTTGTTTTGCAAGTTTCTAAAGGTAACTCGTTTGTGACGAATTCAATATTCAAAAAGAACACCCCAGAAGTAAGAGTGTCATCTCTACTTTTTGGGGTGTTATTTATTTTTCTATGCTTAAGCATTTTACAGTACCCATGTACGGATAGCGTGAGCTACGCCGGATTCGTCATTTGTTTTGGTGATGTATTTGGCGATTTTTTTGATTTCTGGATTTCCGTTTTCCATGACAACGGGGTTACCAACGACTTCCAGCATGGCACGGTCATTTTTCTTCGTCCCTATTGCCATGTTTTCCTCTTTGGTCAATCCTAGTTTTTCAGCTAAGTGGGTAATAGCTGAACCCTTGTCTACATTCTTTTTAAGGAGTTCGAGGTAGAAAGGAGCAGATTTGTTGATGGAGTAGCGCTCGTAAAATTCGGCTGGTATCTTTTCAATCGCAGCATCGAGGATTTCTGGTTCATCGATGAACATACATTTGACAATTTCTTTGTCAGCCATTTCTTCAGGAGTGCGGTAGAAAATCGGCATGCTGACGAGGGTTGATTCGTGCACCGTGTATTTTCCGATATTGCGATTTGCAGTATAGATACCGTCCTTGGTAATGGCATGCATGTGGACACCGAGCTTGCGACTGAGGAATTCCATATCCAGATAATCCTCATAGGTTAAGGATTCGCTGATAATCTCATGTCCAGTAGCAGTTTCTTGGACAAGGGCACCGTTGAAGGTCACCACATAGTCACCCTCGTCTCTCAATTGCAAGTCGTCCAGAAGTTTGGCAACACCTGCGATAGGGCGGCCAGTTGCAATTACGACTTTGACACCAGCTTCTTTGGCATCTTGGATGGCAGAAAAGACTTCAGGAGTGATTTCCTTTTGGCTGTTAACTAGGGTTCCGTCAATATCGACGGCGATTAGTTTAATACTCATAAATTTCCTCTTCTAGTTTTTATTTGGGGTAAAATGATCATTCTCAATCAAGTGTAAAAATTGCTGGGTAATGCTTGCGAAGATGCTGTTTTGGTCCAACATTTCTTTTGGGAAATAGAAACGATTATCTCCGTGGCGACTGCCAGCAAGGGATTGGACGATAGGAGACAGGCTAGAGAGTTCGGCCAGTTCTCCATTTTTGTAAAATCTCAATCTGTGTCCGTGGATTTTCAGATTCGGGACGATAGATATCATAAGGGAGGTCAAAGTTCTTATGAATGGCAGTATAGTAGTCGGGATCAAAGCCGATGTCCTCAACCAATTTTCTCATGCTAGCAAGTTTGTCTTGGTCCTCTTGTGAAAAGGTAATGGATTTAAAGACCTTGCGGTTGACAAAGCGTTGCGACAAATCTGCGAGAATCTTGTCAGGACTGGTCATCCAGAGTTGGAAGTAGGTATTCATCACACCATCATCCAGAGCCAGATAGTCAGCTAAGGTCACATTTTTTTCAAAGAATGGCAGGAGATGTGGAGAAGTTCGTGCAAAGAAATCTTTTTTTTCAGGATAGAGTTCCTTTGCGCGTTTGAGGAGATTCTGTAGGAGAACTTCCATGGCGCGTGTTGCTGGGTGGAAATAAACCTGCATGTACATCTGGTAGCGACTGAGGACGTAGTCTTCGATGGCATGCATGCCATTGCGCTGAAAGGCAATACCGTTTTCGATAGGACGAATGACTCGGAGAATGCGAGTCAGGTCAAATTCTCCATAGGATGCTCCTGTAAAATAGGAGTCGCGCAAGAGATAGTCCATGCGGTCTGCATCAATCTGACTGGAAATGAGTTGCACGACCTGCTTGTTAGGGATAGGTGTGGTTAATGACACTGGACACTTTTTCAGGAAAGTCTGGCGCAACTTGTAGCAGGACTTGGTTAATCTCCGTTTCAGGACTTTGGATAATCTCCTGAGTAATGGCTTCATGGTCTGTATCAAAGAGATGTTCAAAAGTATGGGAGTAGGCACCATGCCCAAGGTCATGTAGGAGAGCAGCTATCATGGTTAAGAGAGACTCAGAAGGATTCCATTCGTCTGGATATTTTTCTTCAAAAATCTCCGTGATGCGTCGTGCAATTTCATAGACCCCCAAGCAGTGGGAAAAGCGGCTGTGTTCCCCGCCGTGGAAGGTATAACTGGAAGTTCCCAGTTGTTTGATACGACGCAAACGCTGAAATTCTTTTGTATTAATCAAGTCATAGATGATTTGATTATTGACATGGATGTAGTTGTGAACTGGGTCACGGAATACTTTTTCGTTCATATGACCATTATAGCAAAATCCTGCTCTTTTTGGTAAAATAGTAGGACAAGAGACAAGAAAGAGGACCTGATGTGAAGATTCGGATGCGAAATACGATTCAGTTTGATGAGCAGTTGGAAGTGATTGACCAGCTTTATGATGTAGAAGTGCATGAAAAAGGAGATTATAGCTACCTGCTTTTCTATAATGAGGAAAAGGAAAAAGTGGTTATTAAATTTCATGGTCAAGAACTGGTGATGAGCCGATTTTCCAATCCCAAGACCATTATGCGCTTTTTAAAGGATAGTGATAGTTTAGCCTATATTCCTACACCTATGGGCATGCAGGAGTTTATCATCCAAACGAGCCATTATCAAGTTGATGGGCAAAAGATTGAACTAGATTATCAACTACAAAATCAAGAGGGACATCTCTTTGCCAGCTATCAATTGGAAATTACTTGGGGCTAGGCTCATGTCTTTTTCAAATTTAGCTAGCTATCTTCTTGAATTGGCTCCCTAGTGTGGTAGATTAGGGATAATATCCAAATTTCATACAGCAGTTATATTGTTATGTACACAGAGATTAGTTTTGTACTAGTCTCTTTTTCGGCTCTTTTGTCAACTGTAGTGGGTTGAAGAAAAGCTAATATCTAGAAAGGACAAATTTCGTCCTTTCTTTTTTGATGTTCAGAGCGATAAAAATCCGTTTTTTGAAGTTTTCAAAGTTCCGAAAACCAAAGGCATTGCGCTTGATAAGTTTGATGAGATTATTGGTGGCTTCCAGTTTGGCGTTGGAATAGGGTAGTTGAAGGGCGTTGACAATCTTTTCTTTATCCTTGAGGAAGGTTTTAAAGACAGTCTGAAAAAGAGGATGAACCTGCTTAAGATTGTCCTCAATAAGTCCGAAAAATTTCTCTGGTTCCTTATTCTGGAAGTGAAAAAGCAAGAGCTGATAGAGCTGATAGTGGTGTTTCAAGTCTTCTGAATAGCTCAAAAGCTTGTCAAGAATCTCTTTATTCGTTAAGTGCATATGAAAAGTAGGGCGATAAAAACGTTTATCACTCAATTTACGACTATCCTGCTGGATGAGCTTCCAGTAGCGCTTGACGGCCTTGTATTCATGGGATTTTCGATGAAACTGATTCATGATTTGGACACGGACACGACTCATAGCACGGCTAAGATGTTGCACAATATGGAAACGATCTAGAACGATTTTAGCGTTTGGAAAAAGTTGTCTAGCCAAGTCATAGTAGGGGCTAAACATATCCATAGTAATGATTTTCACTCGACATCGGACTGCCCTATCATATTTAAGAAAGTGATTTCGGATAATAGCTTGTGTTCTTCCCTCAAGAACAGTGATAATATTGAGCTTTTCAAAATCTTGTGCAATGAAGCTCATCTTTCCCTTAGTAAAAGCGTACTCATCCCAAGACATAATCTCAGGAAGACAAGAAAAATCATGCTTAAAACGGAAGTCATTGAGCTTGCGAATGACAGTTGAAGTTGAAATGGACAGCTGATGGGCAATATCCGTCATAGAATTTTTTTCAATCAGCTTCTGAGCAATTTTTTGGTTGATAATACGAGGGATTTGGTGATTTTTCTTGACGAGAGAGGTTTCGGCGACCATCATTTTTGAACAGTGATAGCACTTAAAACGGCGTTTTTTAAGGAGAATTCTAGTAGGCATACCAGTTGTTTCGAGGTAAGGAATCTTAGACGGTTTTTGAAAGTCATATTTCTTCATTTGACTTTCACAATCAGGACAAGATGGGGCGTCGTAGTCCAGTTTGGCGATGATTTCCTGTGTGTATCCTTATTGATGATGTCTAGAATCTGGATATTAGGGTCTTTAATATCGAGTAGTTTTGTGATAAAAATGTAATTGTTCCATATGATTCTTTCTAATGATGGTTTGGTCGCTTTTTCATTATAGATCTTATGGGACTTTTTCTACAACAAAATCGGCTCCATAATATCCATAGGGGATTTACCCACTACAAATATTATAGAGCCTCTTTTTCTTTATTTTACCGAAGACTATTGGTTGGATAATCCTCTCAAATATGGTATACTCATTACTGTAAAAGGAGATGGATGCCTAAATGCTGAAAACACAAGAAATTGCCGATAAATATGGTATAACAAGACAGACATTGAATAATTGGATGCAAAAAGGAATAATTTCTCAACCTCGAAAAAATAATCGTTCTGCTTATGAATGGGAAGAAGAAAATGAAAAAGAGATTGTGAGAGTGATTTCAGAAGAAATTCCTGCAAAATATTATGTTTCAAATAAAGAGACATTAAAAATTGGAAATCGACGCTATCTTGGAAGTAAACAAAAGATGCTTGATTTCATATTGAAGACAGTATCAGAAAATATTGGAAGTATCGATAGTGTGGCGGATATATTTGGTGGAACAGGTGTTGTTGCAGACTTATTTAGAAAACAGAATAAAAAAGTTATAGTGAATGATATACTCTATAGCAACTTTGTTTCTTTTCAAACTTGGTTTTCGAATGAGGATGTAGATATTTATAAAGTTTCTCATATAATTGATGAATTAAATAATTTATCCCCTAAAAAAGGCTATGTTTCTAAGAATTTTGGTGGTGCTTACTTTTCTGAAGAAAATGCTGGAAAGATTGACTCAATTCGTGAAGAAATTGAAAAATATAAATCTGGTAACCAGAGAGAATATTTCATGTTACTAACCAGTCTATTGTACGCTATGGATAAAGTAGCTAATACTGTGGGTCATTATGACGCTTATAGATGGACTCTTGCAAGGAAATATATTTAAGAGTCCCTGAGTATAATGAAAAACAATCAGAATGAAATTTATAATAAAGATGCTAATAAATTAGTTAAAGAAATTTATGCAGATCTTGTTTATATTGATACTCCATATAATTCCCTGTGGCTATGAAAATGCCTACCATGTTTTAGAAAATATTGCTGAATGGAAAAAACCAGATGTAGAAGGTGTAGCGAAAAAAGCAGTCAATCGTTCAGAAAAAGGGTCGGATTATACAAAAAGTAAAGCTCCTCAAGCTTTTGAAGATTTAATTCTAAACATTAATGCTAAGTATATATTGGTTAGCTATAACAATATGAATAAAAAAGGTAATTCCCGTTCAAATGCTAAGATTTCAAACGAAGAAATAATTGAGATTTTATCAAAACGAGGTAAGGTTCAAGTATTTGAAACTGATTTCTCACCTTTCACAACTGGTAAGTCTAAAATTGAAAATCACAAGGAATTGCTATATTTATGCATAATTTCTCCAGAGAAAAAAAAAGAAAAAAAGTTAATTAAGAGCGCTCTTAACTATACTGGAGGAAAGTATAAATTACTCCCTCAGTTATTACCTCTTTTTCCTGAAAGCTACAATAATTTTATTGATTTATTCTCTGGTGGAGCAACGGTGGCAGTTAATCTTGCTAATATTAATAAATCAAAAACGAAAAAGTATATCATCAATGATATAAGTGAGGAAGTAATTGATTTTTATAAATATTTGGAAAGTCAAAAAGATATAACGGTATTTTTGGATAAAAGTAGAGAAAGCTATAGAATTTTTATAAACTTTCGAACACACAGAAATATAGCTATGCTCACTACGGTGTAAACAGCTCTACAGGACTGGGGTCGTATAATAAAGAAGCTTTTCTAAAACTTCGTCAAGACTACAATAAGAAAAATTATAATAAATTTGATAAGGAAGTGTTATTTTATCTATTAATTGTATTTGGTTTTAACAATCAAATAAGATTTAATAATAAAGGAGAGTACAATCTTCCTGTAGGTAAGCGTGATTTTAACGCTAATATGAAATCTAAACTAATTACGTTCATTCAAGGTTTACAAAATTACAATTTTGTTATCCAATCTTGTGATTTTCGTAAAACTATGAATCAAGTAAATAAAGGAGATTTTGTATATGCAGATCCTCCTTATCGCATTACTACTGCCGCTTACAATGAAAATGGTGCGTGGACATTAAAGGATGATTTGGATTTGTTTAAGTATTTAGATAGCATAAACGATAAGGGAGCTTATTTTGCTCTTTCTAATGTTGTCATTCATAACAATAAAGAAAATAAAGAATTGATGAAATGGGCTTCAAAGTATAATTTACATGTATTAGATTACCATTACAATAATAGTAATTATCAGTCTAAGGCGAAAAATGAGTAATACTGTTGAAGTCTTGATTACAAACTATAATTCGAAAGGTGATATATGAGGCTAAAAGAGTCAACAAGCATTTTTAATATGGGTGATACGAGTATTCGTGTCAAAGAAGTTGTCCCTATCTACAAACAGATTTTAAAAACTCTTCAAAAGCATAATCAGTCAAATCAGGAATGGAACAATGAGAGTCAATCAAGTTTTTATTTATCAGTTTTAAGCGATTTTGCAAAAGCTGAAATAGAGGATGGAATTAATCTTTTTGGGAATTTGAATAGAAATGAAATAACTGGTTTAGACAAAAGAGGGAGAACTCTAACAAATGCTCTTGTCAAGATTGGTTTTATTAACTATGATAGAAAATTATCTCAAGTTGGGTTAATTATATTTCTGAAACAGAGCAAGCTTTTGATAAATTAGAAGAGCTTTTTGGTTTAACAATTGATAATCTTGTTTATTTTAGGCAATTATTGAAGCTTCGTATATATGATGGTAACTCTGATAAATACTTCTATAATTTCCGTTTTGCTCTTGCTTTTTTGAACAGATATAGCAAAGTTCCTGTTAGAGATTTTCTATGGATAGTGGAAAGCATTAAGCCAAACTTTTCAGAAGAAAAAATCAAAGTGATTATCGATAATTACCAATATGTTTATGATAACAATAAAACTTTTTGAACAGTATAGAGATGAAGAGTTCGCTAATCATATATTGATTCCTGAAAAGAGTGGATGAAGCTCGCAAAATGTTTAGTATTAAAAAAATTTTTTTCGGATGAAAAACTTCAAAAAAACTTTTTCCAAATCGAAAGAATAGTAATAAAAGTTTAGAATATAAAAGTTTTGTTCTTTCAATTATAAAATTTACAGAAGAAAAGACAGAGCGGTCATTTGAAGAAATGATGAGTCTTTCTAAACAAGATGCTATTAAGAAAGCTTTTTGGAGATGGTAAGGGCTGTTTTCAAGTATAAAAATAAAGATTCTATTCAAGATTTTTATAACCAAAAACAGTGATAATCCATTGCTATCAGCTCAATATTTGGATATATATTATGCATTTGTATGGTCTAAGCATAATGATTTGATTAAAGAATACAGTGATATGTGTAAAAGAATATTTTTCTTTATCTGGAGTAATCAGTTTTAATCAAGGAGTTGTATCGCTTGGTCAGCCTTGGATTTTTCCTAAACTTTTTTCTCTACTAAATGAAAATTTTAATATATCAGGAGAAGAAAGTTATGAAGAATACGAAAATAATATAAAGAGTCCTTTCTATCAAGATACTTGTATATCGGATATTTTAGACTTATCTCATAGTCAAGTTTCAGCAATACAAAATCAGATTGCAGAAGAATTCGGCGTTCCTGATATTTCAAATATCAAACAATTTGTAGAAGATACGCAGGAAATAGAATTTAGGAAATTTGTTGAACAAGAATTTGATATCACTAAAGTATCTGAAATTTTGAGTTTCATTTCTCAAAGAAATGATAAGAAAGTTCAAGAGCTTGTTACGGATAATGCTTTAGTTCCTACTATTTTCGAATATATATTGGCTATTGCATGGTACTATATATCAGATAAGAAGTTTCAACTTAGAAAGTCCATGCAGTTGACATTTTCCGCTGATAACCTACCGCTATCACATGCTGGAGGTAATAAAGGAGATATCGAGATTGAATATAGCGATAAAATGCTTTTACTTGAAGCAACATTAATGGATAAATCAACTCAAAAGCGTGGTGAGTTAGAGCCAGTTATACGTCATTCTGTAAATTTAGCACTATCTACCAATAAACCACTACAAACAATATTCGTAGCCAATGAAGTGGACGATAATGTAGTTAATATTTTTAGAGCTACATCATTTATTCAGTTGAATGGCACATTAACAAAAGGTAGTGTAAAAGGGTTAAATATCTTTGCTTTGACAATTCCAGAAATTATAAATATTTTGGATAGAGAGGTTAGTGAGCAGAAAATTTTTGATAATTTAGATGATTTTTCAGATATAGAACTTCACAGGATAGAAAAACGGCTGGCGTGAAAAAGATAGTGTCTGAAATTTTAGCATAGCCTGTAGGAAATGTGAGTAATTATAGGGTTTTACATAAGATAATTTGATATAGAAAGGTTTGTATTCAATGATTCAAAGAGGTTCAGAGTTTAGAAAATGGGATTTACATATTCATTCTCCCTATACAGTGTTAAATAATCAGTTTGATAAACTGTCTGATGGAAGTCCAGATGTAGAAAAATTCATTCAAAAGATAAAGGATGAAGGCATCTCTGCGCTTGGATTGACTAATTATTTTAACTTTAATGATAATGATTTTAAGTTAAAGGAAAGATTGAATAAAGAAGGAATTGCAACTTTTTTAAATCTAGAAATTAGGCTTTCATATATAAATAAATCTGACCAACTTTTTGATTATCATATAATTTTTGACAATAAATTGCCTGATATTATTATCAAAAATCTATTAGGTCAATTAAAGGCTAATATTGGTAGCACTAATAAATCTTTTAATACTTTAACAAATAGCGAAATTGAAAATGTTGCAAATATTGATTTAAGTCAATTATTGAAAGTATTAAATAATGATAAAGAGCTAAATGGGCGTTTTTTGACAGGGTTTCTTTCAAGAGGTCATGGTAGTGCTACCAGCGATTCTGACCCTAAAAATGGTGCAGTATATGAAAATATCTGTGTTAATTCAGACTTTCTAATACATTCAAGTTGTGACAATCCAGCAACCTGTAAAGATAAAAAATGTAAACACAATAATATTTTGGTAGATAGGAAATTTTGGCTTGATAAATCACCATATGTAAGACCGCTACTTCAATCCTCAGATTCTCACTCTTTGGAACAAATAGGAAGTAAATATTCTTGGGTAAAAGCAGATTTAACTTTTGATGGTCTAGAACAAATAAAGTATGAACCAGAATATCGTATTAGTGTTGAGAAAGAAAAACCAACTCTCAAAAAGGATGAACTTGTCATTGATAAGATTCTATATAACGGTCAAGATATTTATCTATCCGAAAATCTAAATACAATTATTGGTGGTCGCTCAACTGGTAAATCAACTCTACTAAATTCTATAGCTAAAAAGCTGGGACGAGAACTGAATGGTGATTCATATTATTTTGAAAATATGGATGATTTTCAAATTATTTGGAAAGACCAGCAAGAAGATAATTCCAGACAGATAGAGTATATACCTCAAGAGTATATGTTTGCTTTAGCCAGAGACAATAAGAAGCTTAAAGATTTGGTAGGAAGTATTATTCAATCCAAAGAAATGAACTCTGAATTAAAGAAATATGAGCAAAATTGCACTACTCTACATCTTGAAATTAGAGGGTTACTTGATAGTTATAAAGAGAACCAAAAAAATATTCATGAGCTAATTAAGCCAGAAGCAGAAAAACAAGCTACTCAAAATCGAATAAAAACATACGAAACTAAGAAAAAAGAATTATTAAATGCTAGTGAGATAACGGAGCAAGAAAGAGATTTATTTGAAAATAAAAACAAAGAATTGCAGTTATTGAAAACACAAAAAAAGAGATTCATGAATCTGACTTTACGATATGTATCAAGCATTCTTCCAATTACATTTGAGATTAAAAGTTTTCCCACAACGACTACTCCGTCTCAAGATTTAAGGGTTAAAATTGGTCAGATTACAGCTCGGTTGCATGATTCCGTCAAAGCACAACTGGATCATGAAATTAGGATAATTAAGTTAGAAAAAGAAAGTCTAATCAAAGCTAGTGAAAAATAAAATTGCGGACATAGAAAAATGATGACATATATAAGAAATGTGTTGAGGCAATGAAAAAAATAATTCAGAGATAGCGAGGTTAAATTCTTTAATTAAGAATGAAGTTGATATTTTTAGCCAAAAATTGAAGCATTTGAAAAAAACAAAGGGATGAATTCGATAAAGTAACAGAAGAAATTCAAAAAAAGAGATTATTTCGAAATATAAGGAATACTCTAATATTAGAACTGAATTATTGGATAATTTCAAGATTGAAGATGATAATGGAGATAATTTAAAGATTTCGGTCAAGTTCTCATTAATTGATTTAGAGTCTGAATTTGATTATATTAATGCTCGAGGTCGTTCGAAAACAAGATTTTTATAGAAAAAAATGATAGATTCTTTTTGATGAAGTTGTCGATTCAGTATTTTATGAGGATAGTCTTGCCTTTTAATGGAAATAGGGACAAATTCAGTCATATTGAACATTTCTTCACTACTAATTTTTTTACGAATATAGTTTTGAGATTGAATATCAAGGTGATAAATTTGAACAAATGTCACCTGGGAAAAAAAGCATTTATTGTATTAAAATTAATATTAGAGTTTTCAGATAGTAAAATCCCCTGTATTAATTGACCAGCCCTGAAGATAGTTTGGATAACAGAGCAATATATAGTGAATTGACAAAATACATCAAAAAAACTAAAAAGAATCGACAAATAATCATAGTTACTCACAATCCTAATATAGTTGTATCTGGTGATGCGGAAAATATTATTGTAGCTAATCAGCAATCTGATAATTCTCCAAATCAAAATGGTAAGAAGTTTGATTATGTAAATGGTGCTTTAGAGAACCGTAATAATGATTCTACATCTGAATTCATACTTCAAAAATACAACATCAGGGAACATGTATGTGATATTTTGGAAGGTGGAGAAGACGCCTTTATTAAGAGGGAAAATAAATACAGTATTAATGGCTAATAATAATTGTATTAATTAAAAATGGAGAGCATTAATTTATAAAAGACACATGTTTATTTCTAGCAAACAGACTTTTTAAGGAGTTAGGATTGGTCATTGGACTGTCGGGTAATGTGTGGTATAATAAAAAGTTATGGAAATCGAAAAACCAATCGAATGAATGCGCTCTTTGAATTTTTATGCAGCGCTTTTTGACAGATAAAGCAAATGAATTATATAGAACTCTACTACGCTGATGATTACAGCCTTGCTGAAATTGCTGAGGAGTTTGGTGTCAGTCGTCAGGCTGTCTATGACAATATCAAGCGAACAGAAAGATTCTGGAAGATTATGAGATGAAATTGCACATGTACTCGGACTACATTGTCCGCAGTCAGATTTTTGACCAGATTTTGGAGCGCTATCCCAAGGATGACTTTCTGCAGGAGCAGATAGAAATTTTAACAAGCATTGATAATAGAGAATAAGAGGAAGAAAAATGGCATTTGAAAGTTTAACAGAACGTTTGCAGAACGTCTTTAAAAATCTACGTAAAAAAGGAAAAATCTCTGAAGCTGATGTCCAAGAGGCAACCAAAGAAATTCGCTTGGCCTTGCTTGAGGCCGACGTTGCCTTGCCTGTTGTGAAGGACTTTATCAAGAAAGTTCGTGAGCGTGCAGTCGGGCATGAGGTCATTGATACCCTTAATCCAGCGCAACAGATTATTAAAATCGTTGATGAGGAACTGACAGCTGTTTTAGGTTCTGACACAGCGGAGATTATCAAGTCACCTAAGATTCCTACAATCATCATGATGGTTGGTTTGCAGGGGGCTGGTAAAACAACCTTTGCTGGTAAACTGGCCAACAAACTCAAGAAGGAAGAAAATGCTCGTCCTTTGATGATTGCGGCGGATATCTATCGTCCAGCAGCCATTGACCAACTCAAAACTCTTGGACAACAAATTGATGTGCCTGTCTTTGCACTTGGAACAGAAGTACCAGCTGTTGATATTGTTCGTCAAGGTTTGGAACAAGCCCAAGCCAATCATAACGACTATGTCTTGATTGATACGGCAGGTCGTTTGCAGATTGATGAGCTTTTGATGAATGAGCTTCGTGACGTGAAAGCACTCGCTCAACCAAATGAAATTCTGCTCGTCGTTGATGCCATGATTGGTCAAGAAGCGGCCAATGTTGCGCGTGAGTTTAATGCTCAGTTGGAAGTGACTGGGGTTATCCTTACTAAGATTGATGGGGACACTCGTGGTGGTGCAGCCCTATCTGTTCGACACATTACTGGAAAACCAATCAAGTTCACTGGTACAGGTGAAAAGATTACAGATATCGAAACCTTCCATCCAGACCGTATGTCTAGCCGCATCCTTGGTATGGGGGATATGCTCACTTTGATTGAGAAAGCCTCTCAGGAATACGATGAGCAAAAAGCCCTTGAAATGGCTGAGAAGATGCGTGAAAACACCTTTGATTTCAATGATTTCATTGATCAGTTGGATCAGGTGCAAAACATGGGGCCGATGGAAGACTTGCTCAAGATGATTCCAGGTATGGCCAACAATCCAGCTCTTCAAAACATGAAGGTAGATGAGCGTCAGATTGCTCGCAAACGTGCCATTGTGTCTTCCATGACACCTGAAGAACGTGAAAATCCAGATTTGTTAAATCCAAGCCGTCGCCGTCGTATCGCAGCTGGTTCTGGAAATACATTTGTCGAAGTCAATAAATTCATCAAAGACTTTAACCAAGCTAAACAGCTCATGCAAGGTGTCATGTCTGGTGACATGAACAAGATGATGAAGCAGATGGGAATCAATCCAAACAACCTTCCTAAAAATATGCCAAATATGGGAGGAATGGATATGTCTGCCCTTGAAGGAATGATGGGACAAGGTGGTATGCCTGACTTATCCGCTCTCGGAGGAGCAGGAATGCCAGATATGAGCCAGATGTTTGGTGGTGGACTAAAAGGTAAAATCGGTGAATTTGCTATGAAACAGTCCATGAAACGCATGGCGAATAAAATGAAGAAAGCTAAGAAGAAACGCAAGTAAGACAAAGGAAGGTCGCAGGGCTTTCCTTTTTTAGAAAGAAGAAAAATGAGCACTTCCGTAATTGGAAATGCTCGTTTTTTGATATGTTTAGACTATTAGTCTTTATTTTCGTATGGCAAGATTAAGTTCAAGATGATTCCTGTCATAGCTGATAGGGCAGTACCTGAAAGGGTCACTGGACCAAGTTTAAGGATAGCTCCTCCAAGTCCAAGTACCAACATAGCACTTGCGATGATTAGGTTACGCATTTGACCAAAATCAACACGTTCTTTGATCAAGACTTTTAAACCGTTGCTGGCGATAACCCCATAGAGAAGGATTGACATCCCACCAAGTACAGTTGATAAAGAGTCACTAAAAAAGGAACCATAACGGTTCCTAATATTATTAATTACTTGCGCCAGATGTAGCGTCTGCACCACCACCGTGTCCTCCAGCATCACCTGAATCAGAAGCTCCAGATGTGGCATCTGCGCCACCGTGTCCGCCAGCAGGAGCTGTGGCATTTCCACCAACTAGACGTTGACCAGTTGTATTGAGGTACCAGTCAAGCCATGGTTGGAAATTAAAGATAATTTCATTAATTCCAGCATATGAACCATCTGGATAGTACATTGCTTGGTAATTATGGGTATTAATAACACCTTCAGGTGTTCCTGGCACAATTGTACGGACATATTCTTGATCCCCGTTACGCAATACGCCGACAACCCATTCAACGTTTTTCATTCTAGAATCTGGCAATGTACCGTGTACTGTTCCTAATCTATTTCCTGATTGAGCACGTACACGTTTACCAAACATTGTATCTGGGTCTTGGTGGGCGTTATTAAAGTACAAGAATTGATTGTTATCATCTGCAAATGTCAATTCAAATGGCATTGCTTTCAAGAACATGTCAATTTGGTTAACTGTCAAGATACCGTGGTCTAATTTAACGTAAGTATCTCCAGAAACAGCTCCAACAAGTTCAGCAGCTTTTTCTACCCATTCAGGATCATCTGGATCAACACCTTGGATGGTAGTTGCAATTGAATTTGTACAATATAAATCTTCTGGTTCAATTGGTTTTGGTTTTTTCAATTTTGAAACGACTCCCACATATTTTACAAAGTTGTCCAAGCATGTTTCAAGGAAATTAATAGTTCCTTCATTTGTGATATTGCCCTCATCGTCGAAAGCTTCTTTGGCTTTACCAAGAAGGAATTCATTTCCTGGAAGCGTATAGGCATTAACACCTGGAGCGTCAAGAATCTTACGAAGGTGAACTTGGGCACGAGAGGTACCTTGGTCGTAGTAAGAAGCCCCCACAATCATGACTGGCTTGTTTTCAAATGGATGAACTTCGTATGAAAGCCATTCAAGAACAGATTTTAGGGAAGCTGAGATTGTGTGGTTGTGCTCAGGCGTAGCATGATAACACCATCAGCACGAGTAATTTTGTTGTATAAATAACGTAATTGGAAACTTTCGTCCCATTTTTCGTCTTGGTTAAACATTGGAACTTCATCAATTTCGAGGACTTCTAATTCAAATTTGAGTTTGAAGTGACGACGGATGAATTCCAAGAGCTTACGGTTATATGATTGATCGTAGTTTGATCCTACAAGTCCAACAAATTTCATTCTTTTTGGTCTCCTATCTTACAAATTTTCCCAGTCAAAGTCTTCAGCATCTTTGCGAAGTAATTCTTGTGCATTGCGCAATTTTTCTGTGATTTTTACAAAGATACGGAAGTCGTCAAAAGTGGCATCCAGTTTTTTAATAACATCAAGATCTACTAAATCTCCACTTGGGTTGAAGGCTTGAAGAGAATGTGAAAGCAAGAATTCATCAGGAAGGACACTTGCTTTGATTTCTGGTGCGTTTAAGATTTGGCGAAGTTGTAATTGGGCGCGTGATGAACCAAGCGTACCGTAAGAAGCACCTGTAATCATGATTGGTTTGTTCAAAAGTGGGTAAATACCGTATGACAACCAAGCAAGAGCGCTCATCAAAACAGCTGGGATAGAGTGGTCATACTCAGGAGTACCGATAATAACGCCATCTGCCTCTTCAATTTTAGCAGCAATTTCTAAAATTTCAATAGGTACTTGCTTGTCAGCTGGTTTGTTAAAGACAGGAATATCTTTAATTTCAACAAGTTCAATTTCAGCTTTTTCAGCAAAGTGTTTTTGCATGTATTGAAGCAATTGACGGTTTGTAGAACGTTTTGAATTTGTTCCAACAATAGCAATAAGTTTTAACATGAGATTTCCTTTCTCTTTTTACATAATACGATTTTAAAACTCCATTGAAACAGTTGTCTCTATAGAGTAGGAATTCCTGAAGAACAACTTAGGTGACCTTCCTTATCAATCAGAATCGCTTCGATTCCCTCCAAACTTTCGACTTGCCAGAGGATAGAAGCAGGTCTTTCTCCAAAGAGTCGAGTTGTCCAGATTTCACCATCAACTGACTTATCAGAGATGATTGTCAGACTAGCTAGTTCCGTTTCAACAGGATAGCCTGTTTGGCTGTCAAAAATGTGATGGTAATCCTTTCCATCGACTGTCAGGTGACGTTCATAAATGCCTGAAGTCACGACAGATTGATTGACAACAGGGATGGTCATTAAGTGATTGCCCCGAGGATTGGCTGGGTCTTGAATCCCAATTTTTCCAAGGTTGATTATCTCTTGCCTGATTTTTTCCAATGGTCAGGATATTCCCTCCCAGATTAATCAAGGCAGAAGTCACTCCCTCTTCTCTCAGAAATTGGGCAACCTTATCCGCACTATAACCCTTGGCTAAACAACCTAGGTCTATCTTCATTCCTTTCTGTTTTAGAAACACAGTATAAGTAGAAGAATCTAACTCGATATAATGAGGATTGATTAAAGGGAGAACCCCTTCAATTTCCTGAGGTTGGGCGACCTTAGCATCTGAAAAACCGATACGCCAGGTTTGAATTAAGGGACCAATACTGATGTTGAGATGGCTAGAGGGCGCTAGGCTATGTTCTAAACCAAGAGAAATCAGTTCAAACAGGTCTGGATGAACCTTGACGGGGGCTATTCCAGCTTGATGATTGATTTCTATCAACTCAGATTCTTGGCTATTAGCGTTGAAGCGGTATTCGAGCTCTCTGAGTAAATCAAAGGATTTCTGGAACAAGATATCTGCTCGCTCATCCACTAATGAAATAGTGATAGTGGTTCCCATTAGGCGTTCAGAATGTGAACTAAGAGGCAATCTACCAACTCCTTTCTCTTATGAAAAGAAGGTTGAAATATAGTAAATTTATGAAAAAAATGAACCCCTTACATTTTCTTTCCATGATACTAGCATACCATAAAGTCAGCGTTTTCACAAATAAAATTTGTAAAGATGTCAAGAAATATGCTCAGGAAATGAAGAAAAATTGCAAGAATCCGTGTTAAGATACAGATTATTTACAATTTTTTATAAAAAAATAGGAAAAATCAGCCAAACTCTTGTAAACGCTAACAGTAAATGTTATACTAGTAGGGTAAATTTAGAATGAAGGTAGGAAATTTTTTATGAGTAAGATCGTTGTAGTCGGTGCTAACCACGCTGGTACAGCATGTATTAATACTATGTTGGATAATTTTGGAAATGAGAACGAAATCGTTGTATTTGACCAAAACTCTAACATCTCTTTCCTAGGATGTGGAATGGCTCTTTGGATTGGTGAACAAATTGACGGTGCTGAAGGCTTGTTCTATTCTGATAAAAAGAAAAAAATTGGAAGCTAAAGGTGCTAAAGTCTACATGAACTCACCAGTTCTTTCAATCGACTATGATAACAAAGTAGTTACAGCGGAAGTTGAAGGAAAAGAACACAAAGAATCATATGAGAAATTGATTTTCGCTACAGGTTCTACACCAATCTTGCCACCAATCGAAGGTGTTGAAATTGTTAAAGGAAACCGCGAATTTAAGCAACTCTTGAAAATGTACAATTCGTTAAATTGTACCAAAACGCTGAAGAAGTTATCAATAAACTTGCTGACAAGAGCCAGCACCTTGACCGTATCGCCGTTGTTGGTGGTGGTTACATCGGTGTTGAACTTGCTGAAGCCTTTGAACGTCTTGGAAAAGAAGTTGTCCTTGTTGATATTGTTGATACTGTTTTGAACGGTTACTATGACAAAGACTTCACACAAATGATGGCGAAGAACTTGGAAGATCACAACATTCGCTTGGCGCTTGGTCAAACTGTTAAAGCAATTGAGGGTGACGGTAAAGTTGAACGCTTGATTACTGATAAAGAAACTTTCGACGTGGATATGGTTATCCTTGCAGTTGGTTTCCGTCCAAACACTGCCCTTGCTGATGGTAAGATTGAACTCTTCCGTAACGGTGCCTTCCTTGTAGATAAGAAACAAGAAACATCTATCCCAGGCGTTTATGCAGTAGGTGACTGTGCGACTGTTTATGACAACGCTCGTAAAGACACAAGCTACATCGCCCTTGCTTCAAATGCAGTTCGTACTGGTATCGTTGGTGCCTACAACGCTTGTGGACATGAATTGGAAGGAATCGGTGTGCAAGGTTCAAACGGTATTTCAATCTACGGTCTTCACATGGTTTCAACTGGTTTGACTCTTGAAAAAGCGAAAGCTGCTGGTTACAACGCAACTGAAACAGGTTTTAACGATCTTCAAAAACCAGAATTCATGAAACATGACAACCATGAAGTAGCAATTAAGATTGTCTTTGACAAAGATAGCCGTGAAATTCTTGGTGCACAAATGGTTTCACACGATTCTGCAATTAGCATGGGAATCCACATGTTCTCACTTGCTATCCAAGAGCATGTGACAATTGATAAATTGGCATTGACAGACCTCTTCTTCTTGCCACACTTCAACAAACCATACAACTACATCACAATGGCTGCCCTTACAGCTGAAAAATAAAAATGATGAACTATCTGGCCTTAGGTTAAGGTCAGATAGTTTTTTAGTGGCTCTTTGTCAACTGTAGTGGGTTGAAGAAAAGCTAATATCTAGAAAGGACAAATTTCGTCCTTTCTTTTTTGATGTTCAGAGCGATAAAAATCCGTTTTTTGAAGTTTTCAAAGTTCCGAAAACCAAAGGCATTGCGCTTGATAAGTTTGATGAGATTATTGGTGGCTTCCAGTTTGGCGTTGGAATAGGGTAGTTGAAGGGCGTTGACAATCTTTTCTTTATCCTTGAGGAAGGTTTTAAAGACAGTCTGAAAAAGAGGATGAACCTGCTTAAGATTGTCCTCAATAAGTCCGAAAAATTTCTCTGGTTCCTTATTCTGGAAGTGAAAAAGCAAGAGCTGATAGAGCTGATAGTGGTGTTTCAAGTCTTCTGAATAGCTCAAAAGCTTGTCAAGAATCTCTTTATTCGTTAAGTGCATATGAAAAGTAGGGCGATAAAAACGTTTATCACTCAATTTACGACTATCCTGCTGGATGAGCTTCCAGTAGCGCTTGACGGCCTTGTATTCATGGGATTTTTCGATGAAACTGATTCATGATTTGGACACGGACACGACTCATAGCACGGCTAAGATGTTGCACAATATGGAAACGATCTAGAACGATTTTTAGCGTTTGGAAAAAGTTGTCTAGCCAAGTCATAGTAGGGGCTAAAACATATCCATAGTAATGATTTTTCACTCGACATCGGACTGCCCTATCATATTTAAGAAAGTGATTTCGGATAATAGCTTGTGTTCTTCCCTCAAGAACAGTGATAATATTGAGCTTTTTCAAAATCTTGTGCAATGAAGCTCATCTTTCCCTTAGTAAAAGCGTACTCATCCCAAGACATAATCTCAGGAAGACAAGAAAAAAATCATGCTTAAAACGGAAGTCATTGAGCTTGCGAATGACAGTTGAAGTTGAAATGGACAGCTGATGGGCAATATCCGTCATAGAATTTTTTTCAATCAGCTTCTGAGCAATTTTTTTGGTTGATAATACGAGGGATTTGGTGATTTTTTTCTTGACGAGAGAGGTTTCAGCGACCATCATTTTTTTGAACAGTGATAGCACTTAAAACGGCGTTTTTTTAAGGAGAATTCTAGTAGGCATACCAGTTGTTTCGAGGTAAGGAATCTTAGACGGTTTTTTGAAAAGTCATATTTCTTCATTTGACTTTCACAATCAGGACAAGATGGGAGCGTCGTAGTCCAGTTTAGCGATGATTTCCTTTGTGTATCCTTATTGATGATGTCTAGAATCTGGATATTAGGGTCTTTAATATCGAGTAGTTTTGTGATAAAATGTAATTGTTCCATATGATTCTTTCTAATGATGGTTTGGTCGCTTTTCATTATAGATCTTATGGGACTTTTTTCTACAACAAAATCGGCTCCATAATATCCATAGGGGATTTACCCACTACAAATATTATAGAGCCTTTTTAGTTATACTCTTCGAAAATCAAATTCAAACCACGTCAGCTTCGCCTTACCGTACTCAAGTACAGCCTGCGGCTAGCTTCCTAGTTTGCTCTTTGATTTTCATTGAGTATCAATCTGTACCCACACAATTATGATTTTTTTATCTTGTGATTCATTCTAATCTAACTTAAAATGAATGGTAGCTACTAATACAAATGATGAGGATAAAACAAATGACTGAAAATCGTTATGAATTAAATAAAAACTTGGCACAGATGCTCAAAGGTGGGGTTATCATGGACGTTCAGAACCCTGAACAAGCCCGTATTGCAGAGGCTGCTGGTGCGGCTGCTGTGATGGCCTTGGAGCGGATTCCAGCTGATATTCGTGCAGCTGGTGGTGTTTCCCGTATGAGTGATCCAAAGATGATTAAGGAAATCCAAGAAGCGGTTAGTATTCCAGTAATGGCCAAGGTCAGAATCGGGCATTTTGTTGAAGCTCAGATTTTAGAGGCTATCGAAATTGACTATATCGATGAGAGTGAAGTTTTATCTCCAGCTGATGACCGTTTCCATGTGGATAAGAAAGAATTCCAAGTTCCTTTTGTCTGTGGGGCTAAGGATTTGGGTGAAGCCTTGCGTCGTATCGCTGAAGGTGCTTCTATGATTCGTACCAAAGGAGAACCAGGGACAGGAGATATCGTCCAAGCTGTTCGTCATATGCGTATGATGAATCAGGAAATTCGCCGTATTCAAAACTTACGTGAGGACGAACTTTATGTTGCTGCCAAGGACTTGCAAGTCCCTGTAGAATTGGTTCAATACGTTCATGAACATGGAAAATTGCCAGTTGTAAACTTTGCGGCTGGAGGTGTTGCAACGCCAGCAGATGCTGCGCTGATGATGCAATTAGGGGCAGAGGGGGTCTTTGTCGGTTCAGGTATTTTCAAGTCAGGAGATCCTGTTAAACGAGCAAGTGCCATTGTTAAGGCTGTGACTAACTTCCGAAATCCTCAAATACTAGCCCAAATCTCTGAAGATTTAGGAGAAGCCATGGTTGGTATTAATGAAAATGAAATCCAAATTCTCATGGCTGAGCGAGGAAAATAGATGAAAATCGGAATATTGGCCTTGCAAGGGGCCTTTGCAGAACATGCAAAAGTTCTAGATAAATTAGGCGTAGACAATGTCGAAATCAGAAATTTAGAGGATTTTCAGCAACATCAGAGTGATTTGTCGGGTTTGATTTTGCCGGGTGGTGAGTCTACAACCATGGGCAAGCTCTTACGAGACCAAAACATGCTGCTTCCTATTCGAGAAGCCATTCTATCTGGTTTGCCAGCCTTTGGAACCTGTGCGGGATTAATTTTGCTGGCTAAGGAAATTACTTCTCAGGAAGAAAGTCATCTTGGAACTATGGATATGGTGGTCGAGCGCAATGCTTATGGGCGCCAACTAGGGAGTTTCTATACGGAAGCAGAATGTAAAGGAGTTGGTCAGATTCCAATGACCTTTATCCGTGGTCCGATTATTAGTAGTGTTGGAGAGGATGTAGAAATTTTAGCAACAGTTGATAATCAAATCGTTGCAGCCCAAGAAAAAAATATGCTGGTAACTTCTTTTCATCCAGAATTGACTGATGATGTGCGCTTGCACCAGTACTTTATCAATATGTGTGACAAAAAGATAGTGGAATAAAAAGTGATAAATCAAGTTTTTGATTCGCTTTTTTTCCAAAGAATCATTTTTTTAAGTCATCTGACAGTATTCTGTGATTTTTAGATTTATTTACGATAAATTAGAAAAGAATGATTGTTTTTGACTTAGGGCATAAAAGCTTATATGCTGAATATGGTGTTCAAGTATCTTTTATTGAAAGCACTTTAGAGGATGGAGTTAAAATGCTATTCTATACTGCTTAATACTCTTAGACAATCTCTTCAAACCACGTCAGTTCACCTTGCCGTAGGTATGGTTACTTACTTCGTCAGTTCTATCCACAACCTCAAAACTGTGTTTTAAGCTGACTTCGTCAGTTTTATCTGCAACCTCAAAGCTGTACTTTGAGCAACCTGCGGTTAGCTTCCTATTTTGCTCTTTGATTTTCGTTGAGTATAAAAATGATGCATAAGACTTGTCAAAAAGATCACTTCGAAATAGCAAAAAACGAGTATCTCTACAGATGGAGATACTCGTTCTATTAAGTGTGAAGCTATGAGTCTGTCTTGCTCCATAGGATGCGCGTAGAAGTTTATACCAAAAAAATTCCAAAAGCGACACAATAAAGGAGATTAAGACAATTTTAAATTTTTTTTGAGATGTAGGTAATGAGTTAAAATCAATGGCGGTTAAACAGGGTGAAAAGGATCAAGCAAAAAGTCTTTAAAATCAAAAAAACGCATAATATCAGGTGTTTTACAACGTTTTTTATTTTATTCTTTGGTATTCTTTTGCAAAAAAAGAATACAACATTTTGTTGTATCCTAAATATTAAATCAAGTCCTGAATTTTCTTAAGTTTTTTTATCATATTTTTCTGTTATAATTAAGGTGCCTTAAGAAAAAAAATAATGAAAAAAAACTAAATGTTTTTTTCATATAGTTTTTCATTGTTTTTAATAGTTTAAAGTCAATCTTATTTTTTTCTCTAATAGAAAATAATGAAAAAAAGTAGGTTTAGAAAAGAGGTAAGTATCTATGTCTTCTCATAAAAAAGTGTCACTCTCTGAGATTAATCAATCTATCGATACTCCAAATAACAATCATTTCTGGCAAAATTTAAAGGCCTTTTTAGGTCCGGGTGCTCTTGTCGCAGTTGGTTATATGGATCCAGGAAACTGGATTACCAGTGTAGTCGGTGGTGCTTCCTATAAGTATAGTCTCTTGTTTGTTATCTTGATTTCATCTCTCATTGCCATGCAACTTCAGCAGATGGCAGGAAAGCTTGGTATTGTAACCCAGATGGACCTGGCTCAAGCAACGGCTCATCATTCACCTAAATGGCTTCGTTATAGTCTATGGGTGATTTTAGAATTAGCCTTGATGGCGACAGATCTGGCAGAAGTTCTAGGTTCAGCGATTGCTCTCAATCTTCTCTTTAAGATTCCGATTATGATAGCAATTCTCTTGACCGTGTTGGATGTTTTTCTCTTATTGCTTCTGATGAAATTTGGCTTTAAGAAGATTGAAGCTATTGTGACAACACTGATTTTAACCATTCTAGCAATTTTTACCTATCTGGTAGCTTTGTCACATCCAAGCTTCCAAGGAATCGTTGAGGGTTATCTACCGAATGCAACCTTATTTGAAAGTCCCTTGCCAGGGCATGAAAGTCAATTAACCTTGGCACTAGGGATCGTGGGAGCAACGGTTATGCCCCATAACCTCTATTTGCATTCTTCCTTGTCACAAACTCGGAAAATCAATCACAAGGACAAGAATGATGTTCGAAAAGCCGTGCGCTTTATGACCTGGGATTCAAATCTCCAATTATCCTTGGCCTTTGTGGTTAACTCCCTTCTATTAATTCTCGGGGCGGCTCTCTTTTTCGGCCATGCATCTGAGATTTCTGCCTTCTCTCAAATGTATAATGCCTTGCAGGATTCTACTATTGCAGGAGCTATAGCTAGCTCGACCTTATCAACCTTGTTTGCCTTGGCTTTATTAGCCAGTGGTCAAAATTCGACAATTACGGGTACCTTGACTGGACAAATCGTTATGGAAGGTTTCTTGCATATGAGATTACCTCAATGGTTCATTCGTTTGGCAACTCGTCTCTTTGCCTTGTTGCCTGTCATGATTGTAGCGGTTCTGTTTGGTCATCAGGAAAAAACATTGGATCAGTTATTGGTTTATTCACAAGTCTTTCTTTCGATTGCTCTTCCATTTTCAATCTTCCCACTGATTTATCTAACTTCTAAGAAATCACTGATGGGAGAATTTACCAATGCCAAATGGAATACCATCCTTGGCTATATCGTTTCCATTATCTTAACAATTCTCAATGTGAAATTGTTATTTGATATTTTCTAAGAAATTCACCCGAGTTATAAAACAAGCATATAAGAAAAAAGATACCCAAGATTTCTTGAGTCCACTGAAAAAACAGGTCTCTTACTTTTAATGAAATGAAAACCGAGGAATCTCTCGTTAATTTGAGCGAATTCCTCGGTTATTTTGTATTTATTAAGGTCATAATTCGTTTCATATTGACCACGAAAATGGTTGTTGCTGCCTGTAACTCCATGCTGAAAAAGACCCGATGTCTCGCGACATCAAAGCCATGTCTCTGTTTTTAGTTCGGCATTCTTTGCTTCGATTTTATAGCGATGTCTGGCCATTTCTTTAAAATAAGGTGTTTCCTGAAATTTCTTCTGGAAAAGATGGTCGTCACTCTTAATGGCTATTGAATAAGTTTTAGACTTTGCCCCCTCCTTATAACATCCTTCCTTGGAAAGGCAACTCTGCACTTCTCAATGTCAAAGTAATGAGTGACAACTTGATTCTTATTTTGATATTTTTCCCTGTCCTTGCTTTTGCGAACAGCCATGTGTCCTTCTGGACAGACAAATAGCCCCTGCTATCTTTATTAAATTCAAACGCATCCTCTTCTTTACGGTAACCTTTTTGAAACAGAAGGATTCAGTTTTGAAACCAAATGAATCTTTTTCTTTGCGAGCTAGTTGAATGTTGTCCTTTCCTGAATAAGCCGCATCACCAATAATAGTCTCGATGTCCAGACTATTTTTCCTTTGTTTTGGCATATAATTCAGGTAAATATTTCCCCATCGCTTTGTTCTACCAGAAGTAACCACACAAGCAGTAATAATCCGTTCATCCGTCATAGCGATATGACTTTTATATCCATAGAAAAGAGCTGTCGGCTGTCTTATGTCCGAGCCTAGCCTCCTCCTTAACAGAAGCTTCCAAATGTTCTAAGTCGTCCTCGACAGCCTCTTTTTAGGTAATTGAACTTTTGAGAAACAGCCGGTAGGGGCTAAGAGTTCCTCGTGTTTTTTTCAACCACAGCCATTAACTCCTCTGTATAGGTCAACTCTGCTTCGAGGTTATCTTCCTGAGGTTTCTTTGGAAATTCTATTTTGATATCTTCTGAATGTTGATAAATTGTTTTTACGTAAAAGCTTTTGAACGCTCTCTAAGGATTTCTTGGGGTTTCTTATGATTATAATGAGATTTGGTGTGAGTGGCATCCACAATGAGGATTTTTACTCTTAATCAAGTTATGTTCGAGTGCAATTTGAACAGACTTCTGAATCAATACATCAAGCAGTTTGTCATCTTTAATTCTTAGCTTTTCTAAATTTTTGTCAGAGAGGATGGCTCGATAACAGAATCTTCAGGAGCTAGACCAAGAAAAAAATTTAAAAGGCCATATCTGACAAGGAACGTCCTACCACATCTACATCTGATAACTTATAAATATCTTTTAACAAGAGATATTTGAACATCATAATCGGTGAATAAGCTTTTACGCCCAAAAATCAGGGACGATAATTCTTTTCTAGTTCATCATAAATAAAGCTAAAATCACAGAGTTCAGTTAGCTGACGTAAAAAGTGGTTTTTAGGAACCACGATATCATACAAACTAGAATAAGGACTGACATCCATAGTTAACTGATTATCAACATCATTTTCACCTCATCTCTAGTATAACAAAAAAGCCATCAATTTGATGACTTTTTCAGTAGGCTCGATTTCTTGGGTATCTTTTTTAAAATAAACGGAAGACATGGGATTCGAACCCACGCACGCTGTTACACGCCTACCGCGTTTCCAACACGGCCTCTTAAGCCTCTTGAGTAATCTTCCAATACTTACTCAAATAGTCTACCATAAAGGTTCTTATCTTGCAATTAAAAATTTCTTTGAAATGAGAAAAAAATGATAGAATTTGAAAGAAAATGATAAAAAAATGCTTTGACTTTAAAAGAAAGTGTGATAGAATGAATAGTGTAAACGATAACAGGAGGTGATTCAGTGTTAAAAAAACAGAGCGGAAAGCAACTTATTTTTAGAGGAGTTAAATCAACATCATGTAGTTTCTCTAGAGAAATTAGTTAGTTTGTTAGAAACGTCAGAATCAACGGTTCGAAGAGACTTGGATGAGTTGGAAGCAGAAAAATAAGCTTCGTCGCGTACATGGTGGAGCAGAATTGCCCTCACTCCTTGCAGGAAGAAGAAACCATTCAAGAAAAAAATCTGTCAAAAAAACCTTCAAGAGAAGAAGTTGCTGGCTCAGAAAGCAGCCTCTCTCATCAAGGAACAAGATGTCATCTTTATCGATGCTGGAACAACGACAGCCTTTTTGATTCATGAATTGGTTAATAAAAATGTTACAGTCGTGACCAACTCCATTCACCATGCTGTTCAGTTGGTTGAAAAGCAAATTCCAACTGTCATGGTTGGAGGAAGTGTCAAGATGGCGACAGATGCTAGCATCGGGGGCGTTGCTCTTAACCAGATTAACCAATTGCACTTTGACCGTGCCTTTATCGGGATGAATGGTGTGGACGATGGCTATTATACGACTCCTGATATGGAGGAGGGGGCTGTGAAGCGTGCTATTTTAGAGAATGCCAAACAGACCTATGTCTTGGTGGATTCGTCTAAAATTGGACAAACTTGCTTTGCTAAGGTAGCTCCACTCAAACGAGCTATTGTTATCACAAGTAAAGGGCATGAGCTCTTGCAGGCTATTAAGGAGAAAACGGAGGTAATAGAAGTATGATTTATACAGTCACACTCAATCCATCCATTGACTATATCGTTCGTTTGGACCAAGTCCAAGTCGGTAGTGTCAATCGTATGGACAGTGATGATAAGTTTGCTGGTGGTAAAGGAATCAATGTCAGTCGTGTCTTGAAGCGCTTAGATATTCCAAATACAGCGACTGGATTTATCGGAGGTTTTACTGGTAAATTTATCACAGATACTTTGGCTGATGAAGCAATCGAGACACGTTTTGTCCAAGTGGCAGAAGATACTCGTATCAATGTTAAAATCAAAGCAGACCAAGAGACAGAAATCAACGGGACTGGTCCAAATGTTGAACCAGCTCAGCTAGAAGAATTGAAAGCTATTTTATCTAGTTTGACTGCAGAAGATACAGTTGTCTTTGCTGGTTCAAGTGCTAAGAATCTAGGCAATGTCATCTACAAGGATTTGATTGCCTTGACACGCAAGACTGGTGCGCAAGTCGTTTGTGATTTTGAAGGACAGACCTTGATTGATAGTTTGGACTACCAGCCACTTTTGGTCAAACCAAACAATCATGAACTTGGAGCGATTTTTGGAGTGAAACTCGAAAGTTTAGATGAAATTGAGAAATACGCTCGTGAGTTACTGGCTAAAGGTGCTCAAAACGTGATCGTCTCTATGGCTGGCGACGGTGCCCTTCTGGTAACATCTGGGGGAGCTTACTTCGCTAAACCAATCAAGGGAACCGTGAAAAATTCAGTTGGGGCTGGTGATTCTATGGTCGCTGGATTTACAGGTGAATTTGTCAAATCCAAAGACGCAGTAGAAGCCTTCAAATGGGGAGTAGCTTGTGGAACGGCAACCACCTTCTCAGACGACTTGGCAACGGCGGAATTTATTAAAGAAACATATGAAAAAGTTGAGGTAGAAAAACGATGAAAATTCAAGACCTATTGAGAAAAGATGTTATGTTGCTGGATTTGCAGGCAACTGAAAAAACAGCTGTCATCGAAGAGATGATTAAAAGCTTGACAGACCACGGTTATGTGACAGATTTTGAAACTTTTAAAGAAGGAATTTTGGCGCGTGAAGCTCTGACTTCTACAGGTTTGGGTGACGGAATCGCTATGCCTCACAGCAAAAACGCTGCTGTCAAAGAAGCGACAGTTCTCTTTGCCAAGTCAAACAAGGGTGTTGACTACGAGAGCTTGGATGGACAAGCAACCGACCTCTTCTTTATGATTGCAGCTCCAGAAGGTGCTAATGACACTCACTTGGCTGCCTTGGCAGAATTGTCTCAATACTTGATGAAAGATGGATTTGCTGACAAACTTCGCCAAGCAACATCAGCTGACCAAGTCATTGAGCTTTTTGACCAAGCTTCAGAAAAAACTGAGGAACCTGTTCAAGTACCTACCAATGACTCTGGTGACTTTATCGTTGCTGTTACAGCTTGTACAACAGGTATTGCCCACACTTACATGGCCCAAGAAGCTCTTCAAAAAGTAGCTACTGAAATGGGTGTTGGAATTAAGGTCGAAACCAACGGTGCTAGCGGTGTTGGAAATCAACTAACTGCAGAAGATATCCGCAAGGCTAAAGCTGTTATCATTGCGGCAGACAAGGCCGTTGAAATGGATCGTTTCGATGGCAAACCATTGATCAATCGTCCAGTTGCTGACGGTATCCGCAAGACAGAAGAGTTGATCAACTTGGCTCTTTATGGAGATGCTGAAGTCTACCGTGCTGCTAATGGAGCCAAAGCCGCAACAACCTCTAACGAAAAACAAAGTCTTGGTGGTGCCTTCTACAAACACTTGATGAGTGGTGTCTCTCAAATGTTGCCATTCGTTATCGGTGGTGGTATCATGATTGCCCTTGCCTTCTTGATTGACGGTGCTTTGGGTGTTCCGAATGAAAACCTTGGTAATCTTGGTTCTTACCATGAGTTAGCTTCTATGTTCATGAAAATTGGTGGTGCAGCCTTTGGATTGATGCTCCCAGTCTTTGCAGGTTATGTTGCCTACTCTATCGCTGAAAAACCAGGTTTGGTAGCAGGTTTCGTGGCTGGTGCTATTGCCAAAGAAGGTTTTGCCTTTGGTAAAATTCCTTATGCCGCAGGTGGTGAAGCAACTTCAACTCTTGCAGGTGTCTCATCTGGTTTCCTAGGTGCCCTTGTTGGTGGATTTATCGCAGGTGCTTTAGTTCTTGCCATCAAGAAATACGTTAAAGTTCCTCGTTCGCTTGAAGGTGCTAAATCAATCCTTCTCTTGCCACTTCTTGGAACAATCTTGACTGGATTTGTCATGCTAGCTGTGAATATCCCAATGGCAGCAATCAACACTGCTATGAATGACTTCCTAGGTGGTCTTGGAGGCGGTTCAGCTGTCCTTCTCGGTATCGTCCTTGGTGGAATGATGGCTGTTGACATGGGTGGACCAGTTAACAAAGCTGCCTATGTCTTTGGTACAGGTACGCTTGCAGCGACTGTTTCTTCAGGTGGTTCTGTAGCCATGGCAGCAGTTATGGCTGGAGGAATGGTGCCACCACTTGCCATCTTTGTCGCAACTCTTCTCTTTAAAGACAAATTTACTAAGGAAGAACGCAACTCTGGTTTGACAAACATCATCATGGGCTTGTCATTTATCACTGAGGGAGCGATTCCATTTGGTGCCGCTGACCCAGCTCGTGCTATCCCAAGCTTCATTCTTGGTTCAGCAGTAGCAGGTGGCCTCGTTGGTCTTACTGGTATCAAACTCATGGCGCCACACGGAGGAATCTTCGTTATCGCCCTTACTTCAAATGCTCTACTTTACCTCGTTGCTGTCTTGGTAGGAGCAATCGTAAGTGGTGTGGTCTATGGTTACCTACGCAAACCACAAGCATAAAAAATAGAAAAATGAAAAGAGGCTCTTTGTCAACTGTAGTGGGTTGAAGAAAAGCTAATATCTAGAAAGGACAAATTTCGTCCTTTCTTTTTTGATGTTCAGAGCGATAAAAATCCGTTTTTTGAAGTTTTCAAAGTTCCGAAAACCAAAGGCATTGCGCTTGATAAGTTTGATGAGATTATTGGTGGCTTCCAGTTTGGCGTTGGAATAGGGTAGTTGAAGGGCGTTGACAATCTTTTCTTTATCCTTGAGGAAGGTTTTAAAGACAGTCTGAAAAAGAGGATGAACCTGCTTAAGATTGTCCTCAATAAGTCCGAAAAATTTCTCTGGTTCCTTATTCTGGAAGTGAAAAAGCAAGAGCTGATAGAGCTGATAGTGGTGTTTCAAGTCTTCTGAATAGCTCAAAAGCTTGTCAAGAATCTCTTTATTCGTTAAGTGCATACGAAAAGCAGGGTGATTAAAACGTTTATCACTCAATTTACGACTATCCTGCTGGATGAGCTTCCAGTAGCGCTTGACGGCCTTGTATTCATAGGGATTTTCGATGAAACTGATTCATGATTTGGACACGGACACGACTCATAGCACAGCTAAGATGTTGCACAATATGGAAACGATCTAGAACGATTTTTAGCGTTTGGAAAAAGTTGTCTAGCCAAGTCATAGTAGGGGCTAAACATATCCATAGTAATGATTTTTCACTCGACATCGGACTGCCCTATCATATTTAAGAAAGTGATTTCGGATAATAGCTTGTGTTCGTCCCTCAAGAACAGTGATAATATTGAGCTTTTCAAAATCTTGTGCAATGAAGCTCATCTTTCCCTTAGTAAAAGCGTACTCATCCCAAGACATAATCTCAGGAAGACAAGAAAAATCATGCTTAAAACGGAAGTCATTGAGCTTGCGAATGACAGTTGAAGTTGAAATGGACAGCTGATGGGCAATATCCGTCATAGAATTTTTTTCAATCAGCTTCTGAGCAATTTTTTGGTTGATAATACGAGGGATTTGGTGATTTTTCTTGACGAGAGAGGTTTCAGCGACCATCATTTTTTTGAACAGTGATAGCACTTAAAACGGCGTTTTTTAAGGAGAATTCTAGTAGGCATACCAGTTGTTTCGAGGTAAGGAATCTTAGACGGTTTTTAAAAGTCATATTTCTTCATTTGACTTTCACAATCAGGACAAGATGGGGCGTCGTAGTCCAGTTTGGCGATGATTTCCTTGTGTGTATCCTTATTGATGATGTCTAGAATCTGGATATTAGGGTCTTTAATATCGAGTAGTTTTGTGATAAAATGTAATTGTTCCATATGATTCTTTCTAATGATGGTTTGGTCGCTTTTCATTATAGATCTTATGGGACTTTTTTCTACAACAAAATCGGCTCCATAATATCCATAGGGGATTTACCCACTACAAATATTATAGAGCCTGAAAAGATTGGACCGTTTGGTGCAGTCTTTTTCTCTTTACGAAGTGCCTGTGAAATATGGTATAATAGAAGAATGGCAAACAAGAATACAAGTAAAACAAGACGGAGACCGTCAAAAGCAGAACTCGAAAGAAAAGAAGCGATTCAACGAATGTTGATTTCGTTGGGAATCGCGTTTTTATTGATTTTCGCAGCCTTCAAATTAGGGGCTGCAGGTATCACCCTTTACAATTTAATCCGCTTGCTGGTGGGGAGCTTAGCATATCTGGCAATATTTGCTCTCTTGATTTATCTCTTCTTTTTCAAGTGGATACGAAAACAGGAAGGGCTCTTATCTGGCTTTTTCACTATATTTGCTGGCCTGCTCTTGATTTTGGAGGCCTACTTAGTTTGGAAATATGGTTTGGACAAGTCTGTTCTAAAGGGAACCATGGCTCAGGTTGTGACTGATTTGACTGGTTTTCGAACGACCAGTTTTGCTGGAGGGGGCTTGATTGGGGTTGCTCTTTATATTCCAACTGCCTTTCTCTTTTCAAATATCGGCACTTACTTTATTGGTTCTATCTTGATTTTAGCAGGTGCTCTCCTAATCAGTCCTTGGTCTGTTTACGATATTGCTGAATTCTTCAGTAGAGGATTTACCAAATGGCGGGAAGGGCATGAGCGTCGAAAAGAGGAACGCTTTGTCAAACAAGAAGAAAAAGCTCGCCAAAAGGCTGAGGAAGAGGCTAGATTAGAACAAGAAGAGGCTGAAAAAGCCTTACTCGATTTGCCTCCTATTGATATGGAAACGGGTGAAATTCTGACAGCAGATGTTGTGCTTGACGCTCCACCTTTTCCAGAAGAAGAGTGGGTGGAACCAGAAATCATCCTACCTCAAGCTGAACTTGAATTCGCTGAACAGGAAGATGGCTCTGATGATGAAGATATTCAGGTCGATTTTTCAGCCAAGGAGGCCCTCGAATACAAACTTCCAAGTTTACAACTCTTTGCACCTGATAAACCCAAAGACCAGTCTAAAGAGAAGAAAATTGTCCGAGAAAATATCAAAATCCTAGAAGAAACCTTTGCTAGCTTTGGTATTAAGGTAACGGTTGAACGGGCTGAAATTGGGCCATCAGTGACCAAGTATGAAGTTAAGCCAGCAGTAGGTGTAAGGGTCAACCGCATTTCCAATCTAGCAGATGACCTCGCTCTAGCCTTGGCTGCTAAGGATGTCCGAATCGAAGCACCTATCCCAGGGAAATCTTTAGTGGGAATTGAGGTACCTAACTCTGAGATTGCGACAGTTTCTTTCCGAGAACTATGGGAACAATCTCAAACGAAAGCAGAAAATCTCTTGGAAATTCCTCTAGGAAAGGCGGTTAATGGCACCGCAAGAGCTTTTGACCTTTCTAAAATGCCCCACTTGCTCGTCGCAGGTTCAACGGGTTCTGGGAAGTCAGTAGCTGTTAACGGCATTATCGCTAGCATCCTCATGAAGGCGAGACCTGACCAAGTTAAATTTATGATGGTTGACCCCAAGATGGTTGAGTTATCTGTTTACAATGATATTCCCCACCTCTTGATTCCAGTCGTGACTAATCCACGCAAAGCCAGTAAGGCTCTCCAAAAGGTTGTGGATGAAATGGAAAATCGTTATGAACTCTTTGCCAAGGTGGGAGTTCGGAATATTGCAAGCTTTAATGCCAAGGTAGAAGAGTTCAATGCCCAGTCTGAGTACAAGCAGATTCCGCTACCGCTCATTGTCGTGATTGTGGATGAGTTGGCTGATCTCATGATGGTGGCCAGCAAGGAAGTGGAAGATGCTATCATCCGTCTTGGACAGAAGGCGCGTGCTGCAGGTATCCACATGATTCTTGCAACCCAGCGTCCATCGGTTGATGTCATCTCTGGTCTAATCAAAGCCAATGTCCCATCTCGTGTCGCATTTGCGGTTTCATCAGGGACAGACTCCCGTACTATCTTGGATGAAAATGGAGCTGAGAAACTGCTTGGACGTGGAGATATGCTCTTTAAACCAATCGATGAAAATCACCCTGTTCGTCTGCAAGGATCCTTTATCTCGGATGACGATGTCGAACGCATCGTAAACTTCATCAAGGCTCAGGCTGATGCGGACTACGATGAGAGTTTTGATCCAGGTGAGGTTTCTGAAAATGAAGGAGAATTTTCAGATGGTGAATCTGGTGGAGATCCACTTTTTGAGGAAGCCAAGGCTTTAGTTATCGAAACCCAGAAAGCCAGCGCATCCATGATTCAGCGTCGTTTGTCAGTTGGTTTTAACCGTGCGACCCGCCTCATGGAAGAACTGGAGATGGCAGGTGTCATTGGTCCAGCTGAAGGTACCAAGCCAAGAAAAGTATTGCAACAGTAAATTTCTCTCTTATACGGAAATGTGAACCTGACGTGATTTGAAGAGATTTTTGAAGCGGATTATCTATGATGTATAATTAATTGAATCTAAAATAGTACGAAACGACTTTTAAAGTATGAAATTGATTTGAATTCCCTAATAAATTTGTTCACATTTTATTCAAACACTATATCAAGCTGAAACAGGTTTAGAATTTCTTTTAGATATATGAAGACTCCCCTTATAGTTTCTAGTGAATATTTGTTTTTCACTAGAAACTATAAGGGGAGCTTTTGTACTCATGTATGAGATAGATTTCTTTTTTTGTTTTATTAAGCTGCATAGCTCACTTTTCAGTAGGAATCAGCTATTGTATTCGCTAGATGCTAGCTGACATCAATTTACTACTGTTTAAAATTTTGAGAGTTCTGTAGTTTTTGAGTTCAGTTTCTGTTTATTCACCAAAGAAAAATGGTGGGGCGAACCGTTTCAGATCTTCAAAGCAATGTTGAGCAGCTTCTGCATCTTCACAGATGACAAGACAGACATCATCACCACAGAGGGTAGCGATAGCATCAGGGAAACTCAAAGCATCAATGATAGAACCAAATGATTGAGCCAGTCCAGGAAGGGTTTTTAGTAGGACTTGGTGTTGAACTGGGCGCATCAAGACAAGGGCGTCTTCCATGTAGAGTTCGAGGCGTTTTTCCCATTTTGAGATAGAACCTGTATTGAGCACATAGTAAGAGTTATCTTCTTCTCGTACTTTTGACAGGTTCATACTTTTAATATCTCTCGAAAGTGTCGCTTGTGTAACTTGAATATCATTATCGGCAAGAAGAGATTGTAACTCAGCTTGTGTGTGAATCTTATTTTTCGTTACAAGAGCGCGTATGAGTTGGTGTCGGTGTTCAGATTTATTCATAATAATTTAACTCCTTTTTTAGTGAGGTAGGATAAGTGTAGACTGTTCAAGATCAACAGTCAGCTGGTAAGCGGTATTGTCACGTATGGTGATTTCAAAGTCAGTCGTATAGAGGACTAAACGAAGAGTATCTCCTTCTTTTAACTTGTAAATAGTAGGTTGTAGTTCAAATTGCACATCTATCCATTCATCTGCAGTAATATCCTCTACTAACAGTAAATCATTTCTATTTTGTAAATTGAGGTAACCTTTTGTCACGACTCGTTGTGCATTTGGTCTAAATGGTAATTCACAGAGATTTTCCAACATGTGGTAGCGTCCATTATCAATGGTTCTAGCACTTAAAATAGCTGGATAAGGTTGTAGGTATTTCTTCTGTCCAAATTCAAGCAGTTGTGCAGATAAGAGCCCCTTATTTGTACTGGATTTGATACGAAGATTGAGTTGGGCACGACCGTTCAAGTGAAGATCTTTGGTTACAGGAAGGTCAATAGTAATCTGATTGACTTTCCCTTGATAGAGTTCTGTATTGAAGGTCTGGTATGTTTTACCATAACGTTCAAAATCCTTATCTGAGTATTGGTTTTGAATAATTTGCTCTTCTTGACCAAGTGAGAAGGATTCAAAGCTTTCTTGCCCACCGAAGTTATCAAGTGATAACCAAGTCTGAGGGGCTGTATTGTCCTGCCAGATAACAGTAGGAAGTTGGAAATCTGTATCTTGTCCCAGTAATTTCTTTGTCAACAAAGCATTCATGGACTCACGGAAGTCAATGGATTGCCAGTTGTTCATATAAACATGGGCACCATTATGGAAAAAGAGATGCTTATTGATATGAGATGGAAGAGCATGGAACATCTGGTAAACATGAAGTGGTTTGACATTCCAATCCTGTGAACCGTGGGTAAAGATAACATCTGCCTTTACTTTATGGGCATTGAGCAGATAATTGCGGTCATGCCAAAACTGGTTATAGTCGCCAGTCTTGCGATCCAGTTGCTCTTTTACTTTTTCTAAGTCAGCTTGGTGAGCTTCATTACCACGAATATAGTCGCCAGCTAAGAGATTACGAGAGTAGGTTAGTTCAGCAAGGGAGTCAAAATCCTCACCTGGATAACCACCTGGGCTAGTGACCAGACCGTTTTCACGGTAGTAGTTGTACCATGAAGAAATACCAGCCTCGGCAATGATGACTTCTAAACCATCGACACCTGTAGTCGCAAGACCATTGGACATGGTACCAAGATAGGAAAGTCCAGTTGTGGCCACTTTTCCGTTTGACCAGTCAGCCTTGACTTGACGCTGGCGCGTGTGATCAGTAAAGGCACGGCAACGACCATTGAGCCAATCGATGACATTTTTATAAGCCTCGATTTGTTGATAGTCGCCATTAGTCATGAAACCAGTAGAGTCTTTGGTACCAACACCTGAAACATATAGATTAGCAAACCCTCTTGGAAGGAAGTAGTCGTTGAGAGTATAGCTAGCGTTGATGTGCGTTAGCTTTTCCTCAGATTTTGACACAAGCTCAGCTTGACCTTGAGGTTGGGCGATATTTAGTTGAGGTTCCTCTAGCTCAATCTTATGAGCAGGTTTAACCTCAAGTTCTTGCTCCATCTTGTAGAGAGCCTTATCGCTTGCCTTGTCATTGGTTCCCTGATGATAAGGACTGGCTGTCATGATGGCAGGGATTTTGTCCATCATAACGAGGACGAATAATGCTAACCTTGACTAAGTCTGGTAGACCCTTTTTGGTCAGTATCGACACGAGACTCAACGTAGACCACTTCTCGAATGACATCATGGCTGGAGAAAAAGTTGCTAAACTCTTGCCGTTAAAGTAGTGGTAGTCATTATCCTCAGGAATAAGACCATCACTGACAAGTTGGTCGATAAGAGTATTTCCCTTTTTGGTGCGAGTATTGAGTAACTGATAGAGATTTTCAATCAAGTCACCATATACAATGGGAAATCCAGTCTCTTTACGAAAAGCTTCACTATCTTCGAAGTCAACCAAATAAGAAAAGCCTAAAAGTTGAAAAGCAACAGTATAAAAAATATCTGCTGTCAGTTCATCTTCTGATTGAAAAAATGTCAGCAGGTCTGTTTTTTTATCAGCTGCTAGGATGGAAAGTGGATAGTTGGTGTCTTGATAAGTGAAAAAGAAACGACTTAGAAAAGACTCCAATATCTTTTTATTTGTTGACTCAGATGGAAAATCAAATCCATACTTTTTTAATTCATATAAAATAGTATCTCTTGGAAGTGATAAATAGCTGAATTGATTAAAGCGCATAAAACCTCCTTGTAAAATAATAATTAAGGTTATTATATCAAAAAAATAGGAGAAATGGGAATCATTAAGTGAGAAAGAAATTAATTAAAGAATAATGAATATTATTTATATGAAAAAAACAGGTACAACTCTATAGTTCAAAACAAGTTATAATAGTAAATAGATTAACTTGATGTGTCTTTCTATTTTAAAAGATATATTCACTTCTTGGGATAAAAAAGTAAAAAAATTACCGGATCATTTGATTCTTTAAATGTATTTTTGCTTTTTTCATTCAAAAAATTTTACTTTAAGGATAAAATAGAGATAGGAGTCATTGCATTTTGTCTTTCTCTTTTTGAAAATGGTATAATATAGTGAGAAGGATAGAGGAGAAGTGTAAATTGATCGCACAACTAGATACAAAAACAGTCTATAGTTTTATGGAGAGCGTCATTTCGATCGAAAAGTATGTGAGAGTAGCTAAAGAATACGGCTACACTCATCTGGCTATAATGGATATTGATAATCTTTATGGTGCTTTTGACTTTCTAGAGGTTACAAAAAAATATGGCATTCATCCTTTATTAGGGCTTGAAATGACTGTATTTGTGGATGCTCAGGAAGTGAATTTGCGCTTTTTAGCTCTATCTAGTGTGGGCTATCAGCAGTTGATGAAGCTTTCAACAGCCAAGATGCAGGGGGAGAAAACTTGGTCAGTCCTGTCCCAGTACCTGGAGGATATCGCGGTCATTGTGCCTTATTTTGAAGAGCTTGAATCACTAAATCTAGGCTGTGATTACTATATAGGGGTTTACCCAGAAACACTGGCCAGCGAATTTTATTGTCCTATTTTGCCACTTTATCGGGTCAATGCCTTTGAAAGTAGGGATAGAGAAGTTCTTCAAATTTTAACAGCGATTAAAGAAAATCTACCGCTCAGAGAAGTTCCTTTGCGCTCACGACAAGATGTCCTTATATCAGCAAGTTCTTTAGAGAAACTATTCCAAGAACGTTTTCCTCAAGCCTTGGACAATTTAGAAAAGCTGATTTCAGGTATTTCTTACGATTTGGATACGAGTCTGAAACTGCCTCGTTTTAACCCAGCTAGACCAGCAGTAGAGGAGTTGAGAGAGCGTGCTGAACTGGGGCTTGTTCAGAAGGGATTGACTAGTAAAGAATATCAAGATCGACTAGACCAAGAATTGGCTGTTATTCATGATATGGGCTTTGATGATTATTTCTTGGTTGTTTGGGATTTGCTGCGTTTTGGACGTTCGAATGGCTATTATATGGGTATGGGACGGGGTTCTGCAGTTGGTAGCTTGGTTTCCTATGCCTTAGATATCACAGGGATTGACCCAGTAGAGAAAAATCTGATTTTTGAACGCTTTCTCAATCGTGAACGCTATACCATGCCTGATATTGATATTGATATTCCAGATATTTATCGTCCAGATTTTATCAGGTATGTTGGAAATAAATATGGCAGTAAACATGCTGCACAAATCGTTACTTTTTCTACCTTTGGAGCAAAGCAGGCCTTACGAGATGTTTTAAAACGTTTTGGTGTGCCAGAGTATGAATTATCTGCAATTACCAAGAAAATCAGTTTTCGTGATAATCTTAAGTCAGCCTATGAAGGGAACCTACAGTTTCGTCAGCAAATCAATAGTAAGTTAGAATACCAAAAAGCCTTTGAAATTGCCTGCAAGATTGAGGGTTATCCAAGACAAACCTCTGTCCATGCGGCTGGTGTTGTAATCAGTGACCAAGATTTGACCAACTACATCCCCCTAAAGCACGGTGATGAAATTCCACTGACTCAGTATGATGCTCATGGAGTTGAAGCTAGCGGGCTTTTGAAGATGGACTTTTTGGGACTGCGAAATTTGACCTTTGTCCAGAAGATGCAAGAATTACTTGCAGAAACAGAAGGTATTAAGATAGTTATCAACGAGATTGATTTGGAAGACAAAGAAACGCTAGCTCTTTTTGCTTCTGGCAATACAAAAGGTATCTTTCAATTTGAGCAACCTGGTGCCATTCGCTTGCTCAAACGTGTGCAACCAGTTTGTTTTGAAGATGTCGTAGCGACTACTTCCCTAAATCGACCAGGTGCTAGTGATTATATCAATAATTTTGTAGCTAGGAAACATGGGCAGGAAGAAGTGACTGTTCTAGATCCAGCTCTGGAGGATATTTTGGCTCCAACCTACGGAATTATGCTCTATCAGGAGCAGGTTATGCAGGTTGCCCAGCGATTTGCTGGATTTAGTCTTGGGAAAGCCGATATTTTGCGTCGAGCTATGGGGAAAAAGGATGCTTCTGCTATGCATGAGATGAGGGCTTCCTTTATTCAAGGCTCCATAGAAGCTGGTCATACTGCGGAAAGAGCAGAGCAGGTTTTTGATGTTATGGAGAAGTTTGCAGGCTATGGTTTTAACAGGTCACACGCCTATGCCTACTCAGCCTTGGCCTTCCAGTTGGCTTATTTCAAAACGCATTATCCAGCCATTTTTTATCAGGTCATGTTGAATTCTGCCAACAGTGATTACTTAACAGATGCCTTAGAAGCAGGCTTTGAAGTAGCGCCTCTCTCCATCAACACCATTCCCTATCACGATAAAATTGCTAACAAGTCCATCTATCTAGGTCTGAAATCGATTAAGGGAGTCAGCAAGGATTTGGCACTTTGGATTATTGAAAATAGACCTTATTCTAACATTGAAGATTTTATAGCTAAATTACCTGAAAATTATTTGAAACTTCCTTTGCTGGAACCCATAGTAAAAGTTGGTCTTTTCGATTCATTTGAAAAAAATCGTCAAAAAGTATTCAATAATTTAGTTAATCTATTTGAATTTGTAAAAGAGTTAGGAAGCTTGTTTGGGGATACAATTTATAGCTGGCAGGAATCGGAAGATTGGACGGAACAAGAAAAATTCTATATGGAACAAGAGCTTTTAGGGATAGGTGTCAGCAAACATCCCCTACAAGCTATTGCAAGTAAGGCTATTTATCCGATTACCCCAATTGGGAATTTGTCAGAAAATAGCTACGCTATTATTTTGGTTGAAGTTCAGAAAATAAAAGTAATTCGTACCAAAAAGGGCGAAAACATGGCTTTCTTACAGGTAGATGACAGTAAGAAAAAATTGGATGTCACTCTCTTTTCAGACTTATATCGTCAGGTTGGGCAGGAAATAAAAGAGGGAGCCTTCTACTATATAAAAAGGAAAAAAATCCAGTCACGTGATGGCCGTCTGCAAATGATTGCACAAGAAATAAGAGAAGCAGTTGCTGAACGCTTTTTGGATACAGGTAAAAAATCATGATTCGGATCAAGAAATTTCACGTATTTTTAGACCAATATAAAGGCCCAATCCCAGTCATTATCAGGTATGAAGAGGAACAGAAAACAATCGTTTCTCCCCATCATTTTTGTAGCTAAATCCAATGAATTAGAAGCGAAATTGAATGAAATCGTTATGAAAACGATTTATCGCTAAAAAAATACGGAAAAATAGAAGAATTTTTAAAATCAAATGTGGTATAATCAATAAGAATGTTAAAAAGAGAAAAAGGAGCATAAACCAATATGAAACGTATTGCTGTTTTTGACTAGTGGTGGAGACGCCCCTGGTATGAATGCTGCTATCCGTGCAGTTGTTCGTCAAGCAATTTCAGAAGGAATGGAAGTGTTTGGTATCTATGACGGATATGCTGGTATGGTTGCCGGTGAAATTCATCCCCTAGATGCAGCTTCAGTAGGAGACATCATTTCTCGTGGTGGTACTTTCCTTCACTCAGCTCGTTACCCAGAGTTCGCTCAACTTGAAGGGCAACTTAAAGGGATTGAGCAATTGAAAAAAACACGGAATTGAAGGTGTAGTTGTTATCGGTGGTGACGGATCTTACCACGGCGCTATGCGTTTGACTGAACATGGCTTCCCAGCTATCGGTCTTCCAGGTACAATCGATAACGATATCGTTGGTACTGACTTTACAATCGGTTTTGACACAGCGGTTACAACTGCTATGGATGCTATCGATAAGATTCGTGATACATCATCAAGTCACCGTCGTACTTTTGTTATTGAAGTTATGGGACGTAACGCTGGTGATATCGCTCTTTGGGCTGGTATTGCAACTGGTGCTGATGAAATCATCATTCCTGAAGAAGGATTCAAGATTGAAGATATCGTAGAAAGCATTAAATGTGGTTATGAGTGTGGTAAAAAACACAATATCATCGTCTTGGCAGAAGGTGTGATGTCAGCAGCTGAATTTGGTAAAAAACTAAAAGAAGCTGGGGATACAAGCGACCTTCGTGTGACAGAACTTGGACATATTCAACGTGGTGGTTCTCCAACTGCGCGTGACCGTGTATTGGCGTCACGTATGGGTGCGCATGCTGTTAAACTTCTTAAAGAAGGCATCGGTGGTGTTGCGGTTGGTATCCGTAACGAAAAAATGGTTGAAAATCCAATTCTTGGTACTGCAGAAGAAGGAGCATTGTTTAGCCTTACTGCAGAAGGTAAGATTGTGGTTAACAACCCACACAAAGCCGACATTGAGCTATCTAGCTTGAATAAGAGCTTGTCATAATTTACAATTTAGTTAATAAGACCAAAAAGGTCATATATAAAGGAGTCACAAAAATCATGAACAAACGTGTAAAAATCGTTGCAACTTTGGGTCCTGCGGTAGAAATCCGTGGTGGTAAAAAATTCGGTGAGGACGGATACTGGGGTGAAAAACTTGATGTTGAAGCTTCAGCTAAAAACATTGCTAAATTGATTGAAGCTGGTGCTAACACATTCCGTTTCAACTTCTCACACGGTGACCACCAAGAACAAGGTGAGCGTATGGCAACTGTTAAACTTGCTGAAAAACTTGCAGGTAAAAAAGTTGGTTTCCTTCTTGATACAAAAGGACCAGAAATCCGTACAGAATTGTTCGAAGGTGAAGCTAAAGAGTATTCATACAAAACTGGTGAGAAAATCCGTGTTGCAACTAAACAAGGAATCAAATCAACTCGTGAAGTGATTGCATTGAACGTTGCTGGTGCTCTTGATATCTATGATGATGTTGAAGTTGGTCGTCAAGTTTTGGTTGACGATGGTAAACTTGGTCTTCGTGTGGTTGCTAAAGATGATGCAACTCGTGAATTTGAAGTTGAAGTTGAAAACGATGGTATCATCGCTAAACAAAAAGGTGTGAACATTCCTAACACTAAAATTCCTTTCCCAGCTCTTGCTGAACGCGATAACGACGATATCCGCTTTGGTCTTGAACAAGGTATCAACTTCATCGCGATTTCATTCGTACGTACTGCAAAAGACGTAAACGAAGTTCGTGCAATCTGTGAAGAAACTGGAAACGGACATGTTCAATTGTTCGCTAAAATCGAAAACCAACAAGGTATCGATAACTTGGATGAAATCATCGAAGCTGCTGATGGTATCATGATTGCTCGTGGTGACATGGGTATCGAAGTACCATTCGAAATGGTTCCAGTTTACCAAAAAATGATCATCACAAAAGTGAACGCTGCAGGTAAAGTTGTTATCACTGCAACAAACATGCTTGAAACAATGACTGAAAAACCACGTGCAACTCGTTCAGAAGTATCAGACGTATTTAACGCTGTTATCGACGGAACTGACGCAACAATGCTTTCAGGTGAGTCTGCAAACGGTAAATACCCACTTGAGTCAGTAACTACAATGGCTACAATCGATAAGAACGCTCAAACTCTTCTTAACGAATACGGACGTTTGAACTCAGATTTATTCGAACGTAACTCTAAGACAGAAGTAATGGCTTCAGCTGTTAAAGATGCTACTAACTCAATGGACATTAAATTGGTTGTAACTCTTACTAAGACAGGTCACACTGCACGTTTGATCTCTAAATACCGTCCAAATGCTGACATCTTGGCATTGACATTCGACGAATTGACAGAACGTGGATTGATGTTGAACTGGGGTGTTATCCCAATGTTGACAGATGCTCCATCATCAACTGATGATATGTTCGAAATTGCTGAACGTAAAGCAGTTGAAGCAGGTCTTGTAGAATCTGGTGATGATATCGTTATCGTTGCTGGTGTACCAGTTGGAGAAGCTGTACGTACAAACACAATGCGTATCCGTACAGTACGTTAATTAATAGAAATAGCCTATCATATCAAGCTTTCTAGCCTGTATGATGGGCTTTTTTGTATATGAGCAAAGTTTTTACTTTTGAGTTAATGTAACTGTAGCTAAAGAGTAAATCGTTGCGTGTTCCATACTTTTTGTGATGTGAGTATACATCCGATTGGTAGTCTTTTTGTCTTCATGCCCAAGCCATGACATGATAGTTTTTAAAGGGATGTTATTTTTTGAACGAAAATTTCATAAAATGTTTAGTTCTTATAGTGGATTACAGCTAGAATAGTACGCTGTGGCTGCTAAAATATTTCTAGAAATTAATTTGTTCATATATTATTTCAATCTACTATAATACAGAAAAAAACAACTCCCTGATGATTCAAGGAGTTGTCTATAGTTAAATTAGTTTTTTGAAGCTGCTTGGAATTCTGGGTTTTTCCATGCTTCGTCAATGATAGCTTGCAATTCTTTAGCAGATGCTTGCATTTTTTGAGTTTCTGCGTCGTTCAATGGGATATTTACTGGACGAACGATACCATGTGCACCAACAACAGCTGGTTGACCGATAAAGACGTTCTCAACTCCGTATTGACCTTCTTGGAATACTGAAAGTGGAAGTACCGCGTTTTCATCGTCAAGGATTGCTTTAGTGATACGAGCAAGGGCTACTGCGATACCGTAGTATGTTGCACCTTTTTTGTTGATGATTGTGTAGGCTGCATCACGAACACCTTCGAACAATTCAATCAATTCAGCTTCTTGAACATTTTGAGTGTCTTTAAGGAATTCTTCAAGGTTTACACCAGCGATGTTAGCATGTGACCAAACAGCGAACTCAGAGTCACCGTGTTCACCCATGATGTAGGCGTGAACTGAACGAGCATCAACATCCAATTTTTCAGCAAGTGCTTGACGGAAACGAGCTGAGTCAAGTGAAGTACCTGAACCGATAACGCGTTCTTTAGGGAAACCAGAGAATTTCCAAGTTGAGTAAGTCAAAACGTCAACTGGGTTAGCAGCAACAAGGAAGATACCTTTGAAACCTGATTCAACAACTTGAGTTACGATTGATTTGTTGATAGCAAGGTTTTTACCTACAAGGTCAAGACGAGTTTCACCTGGTTTTTGAGGAGCACCTGCAGTGATTACAACAAGGTCAGCGTCTGCACAGTCAGAATATTGAGCTGCATAGATTTTTTTAGGTGAAGTGAAGGCAAGGGCGTGACTAAGGTCAAGCGCGTCACCAACAGCTTTTTCATGCAATTGTGGAATTTCGATAATTCCAAGCTCTTGTGCAATTCCTTGGTTAACAAGTGCAAAAGCGTAAGATGAACCTACAGCACCATCTCCGACAAGGATAACTTTTTTGTGTTGTTTAGTTGAAGTCATTGTTCTAAACATCTCCTTAATTTTATTCAGGGATTTCCCCAGTTATTTTAATTCTATCACTTTTAAAAAGCTTTGTCACGAATATGCCTTGGAGTTCTTGATGTAAACGTTTTAGCTAATTTGGATACCTGAAATATGGCGGACATTGTGGTATAATATTGTTAATTACTAATTGTGAAATGAGGCATTTATTAATGCAGGATAGAAATTTAGTGAATGTCAATCTGACAAAGGAGATGAAGACGAGTTTTATCGATTACGCCATGAGTGTTATCGTAGCGCGGGCTCTTCCTGATGTTCGAGATGGCTTGAAACCTGTTCACCGTCGGATTCTCTATGGAATGAATGAATTGGGTGTTACTCCAGACAAACCCCATAAAAAATCTGCTCGTATTACAGGGGACGTCATGGGTAAATACCACCCACACGGGGATTCCTCTATCTATGAAGCCATGGTCCGCATGGCTCAATGGTGGAGCTACCGTTACATGCTTGTAGATGGACATGGGAACTTTGGTTCCATGGATGGTGATGGTGCTGCCGCTCAGCGTTATACTGAGGCACGTATGAGCAAGATTGCTCTAGAAATGCTTCGAGATATCAATAAGAATACAGTTGATTTCGTTGATAACTATGATGCTAATGAACGTGAACCCTTGGTCTTGCCTGCACGTTTTCCAAACCTTTTGGTCAATGGAGCAACTGGTATTGCCGTTGGGATGGCGACCAATATTCCACTCATAACCTTGGTGAAACCATTGATGCAGTGAAGTTGGTCATGGACAATCCTGAAGTGACTACCAAAGACTTGATGGAAGTCTTGCCTGGTCCAGATTTTCCAACAGGTGCTCTTGTCATGGGGAAATCAGGTATCCATAAGGCTTATGAAACAGGTAAAGGTTCTATTGTCCTTCGTTCTCGTACTGAAATCGAAGAAACTAAGACTGGCCGTGAACGCATCGTTGTGACAGAATTTCCATACATGGTCAATAAAACCAAGGTACATGAGCACATTGTTCGCTTGGTTCAGGAAAAACGGATTGAGGGCATCACAGCCGTACGTGATGAATCAAACCGTGAAGGTGTTCGATTTGTTATCGAAGTTAAGCGCGATGCTTCAGCCAATGTTATCCTAAATAACCTCTTTAAGATGACCCAGATGCAAACCAACTTTGGTTTCAATATGCTTGCTATCCAAAATGGAGTACCGAAGATTTTATCCCTTCGTCAGATTTTGGATGCTTATATCGAGCACCAAAAAGAAGTGGTTGTTCGTCGTACACGTTTTGATAAGGAAAAAGCAGAAGCACGCGCCCATATATTAGAGGGTCTCTTGATTGCACTGGACCATATCGACGAAGTGATTCGTATCATCCGTGCTAGTGAAACAGATGCGGAAGCACAAGCTGAGTTGATGAGTAAGTTTAAACTTTCTGAACGTCAAAGTCAGGCCATCCTTGATATGCGTCTTCGTCGTTTGACAGGTTTGGAACGCGATAAGATCCAGTCTGAGTATGATGACCTCTTGGCTCTGATTGCGGATTTAGCAGATATTCTTGCTAAACCAGAACGTGTTTCTCAAATCATCAAAGATGAATTAGATGAAGTCAAGCGTAAGTTTGGTGACCAACGTCATACTGAATTGATGGTCGGTGAAGTCTTGAGTCTTGAAGATGAGGATTTGATTGAAGAATCGGATGTCTTGATTACGCTTTCTAACAAGGGATACATCAAACGTTTGGACCAAGCTGAGTTTACTGCTCAAAAACGTGGGGGTCGTGGTGTTCAAGGAACAGGCGTTAAGGATGACGATTTTGTTCGTGAGTTAGTGTCGACTAGCACGCATGATCACCTGCTCTTCTTCACAAATAAAGGACGTGTCTATCGTCTTAAAGGTTATGAAATTCCTGAGTATGGTCGGACGGCCAAAGGTCTACCAGTAGTCAATCTCTTGAAATTGGATGAAGGTGAAAGTATTCAGACGATTATCAATGTTGAGTCTGAACGCAGTGATGATGCTTATCTTTTCTTCACAACTCGTCATGGTATTGTGAAGAGAACCAGCGTTAAGGAATTTGCTAACATTCGTCAAAATGGACTTAAAGCACTGAATCTTAAAGATGAAGATGAGCTAATTAATGTCTTGTTGACGGAAGAAGATACGGATATTATTATTGGTACCAAGTTTGGTTATGCAGTTCGCTTTAATCAATCAGCCGTTCGTGGCATGAGTCGTATCGCCACAGGTGTGAAAGGTGTGAATCTCCGTGAGGGAGACACAGTTGTTGGTGCTAGTGTGATTACAGACCAGGACGAGGTTCTTATCATCACAGAAAAGGGGTATGGTAAGCGCACAGTTGCGACCGAATATCCAACTAAAGGTCGTGGTGGTAAAGGGATGCAAACTGCTAAGATTACAGAAAAGAACGGTTCTCTTGCTGGTCTTATGACCGTTAAAGGCGATGAAGATTTGATGATTATCACTGATACAGGTGTCATGATTCGAACCAATGTTGCCAATATTTCACAAACAGGACGCTCAACTATGGGAGTTAAAGTAATGCGTCTGGATCAAGATGCTAAAATTGTAACCTTTACTACGGTTGCAGCGGCAGAAAAAGAAGAAGTTGGGACAGAAAACGAAACAGAAGGTGAAGCATAATGTCTCAAAAAAATAATAAGAAGAAAAACAAACGAAAAAATCTGCTGACAAATATCCTAGCAGGATTTCTGATACTACTATCAATTGCTTTGATTTTTAATGCTAAAATTCGTGATATTTTCATAGTTTGGAATACCAATAAGTACCAAGTTAGTCAGGTATCAAAAGAAAAAATAGAAGAAAATCAGGATACAGAAGGAAATTTTGATTTCGATTCTGTCAATGCTATCTCTTCTGAAGCGGTTCTAGCTTCTCAATGGGATGCTCAAAAATTACCAGTTATCGGCGGAATTGCAGTCCCTGAATTAGAAATGAATCTACCAATTTTTAAAGGGCTTGATAATGTCAATCTCTTCTATGGTGCTGGTACGATGAAACGCGATCAAGTGATGGGGAAAGGAAATTATAGTCTAGCTAGTCATCATATTTTTGGTGTCAATAATGCTAATAAAATGTTATTTTCTCCTTTGGATAACGCTAAAAATGGTATGAAGATTTATCTAACTGATAAAAATAAAGTTTATACCTATGAAATCCGTGAAGTCAAACGTGTGACACCGGATCGTGTTGATGAAGTTGATGATAGAGAAGGGATTGATGAGATTACATTAGTAACCTGTGAAGACCTTGCTGCTACAGAACGTATTATTGTAAAAGGCGATTTGAAAGAAACAAAAGATTATTCACAAACATCTGATGAAATCCTAACAGCTTTCAATCAACCATATAAACAATTTTATTAATACAAATCAGTGAAATCCTGGATTTCACTGATTTTTTTAATATTTTCATAAGAATAAACTTTTATGAAATACAGAAAACGCTTCCTTAATTTAACGTTTGTGATATAATTATCAGGTAAAAAATTTTTAGGAGTTTATTATGGTTTCTTCAGAATTTATTTCAAAGATTGAATTTGCTTGCAAGAAGAAAGAAAGTCTTTATAGTCAAAGCAAATTTAAGTATGCGATTCGTTCTATGTTCGCAGGTGCATTTTTAACCTTCAGTACAGCTGCTGGTGCAGTTGGTGCGGACTTGATTAATAAAATTGCGCCAGGTAGTGGACGATTCCTCTTCCCATTTGTCTTTGCTTGGGGCTTGGCCTACATTGTTTTCTTGAATGCCGAGTTGGTAACATCAAACATGATGTTCTTGACTGCTGGTAGTTTCTTGAAAAAAATCTCTTGGAGAAAAACAGCTGAGATTTTACTTTACTGTACCTTGTTTAACCTTATCGGGGCTTTGATAGCAGGTTGGGGCTTTGCTCATTCGGCAGCCTATGCACATCTGACTCACGATAGTTTCATCTCAGGGGTTGTTGAGATGAAGTTAGGCCGCTCAAATGAATTAATCTTGCTTGAGGCTATTTTGGCAAATATTTTCGTAAATATTGCGATTCTTTCATTTGTTTTGGTCAAAGATGGTGGTGCCAAACTATGGCTTGTTTTATCAGCAATTTACATGTTTGTATTCTTAACAAACGAGCACATCGCTGCGAACTTCGCTTCTTTCGCGATTGTGAAATTCAGTGTTGCTGCTGATTCAATTGCTAACTTCGGTATTGGAAATATGCTTCGCCACTGGGGTGTAACCTTCATCGGAAACTTTATCGGAGGAGGCCTCTTGATGGGTCTTCCATATGCCTTCCTCAATAAAAATGAAGATACTTATGTAGATTAAGAAAATGAGCACGATTGATTCCAATGTCATTAAGTTAAGAAATTCGGCTCTTTGTCAACTGTAGTGGGTTGAAGAAAAGCTAATATCTAGAAAGGACAAATTTCGTCCTTTCTTTTTTGATGTTCAGAGCGATAAAAATCCGTTTTTTGAAGTTTTCAAAGTTCCGAAAACCAAAGGCATTGCGCTTGATAAGTTTGATGAGATTATTGGTGGCTTCCAGTTTGGCGTTGGAATAGGGTAGTTGAAGGGCGTTGACAATCTTTTCTTTATCCTTGAGGAAGGTTTTAAAGACAGTCTGAAAAAGAGGATGAACCTGCTTAAGATTGTCCTCAATAAGTCCGAAAAATTTCTCTGGTTCCTTATTCTGGAAGTGAAAAAGCAAGAGCTGATAGAGCTGATAGTGGTGTTTCAAGTCTTCTGAATAGCTCAAAAGCTTGTCAAGAATCTCTTTATTCGTTAAGTGCATATGAAAAGTAGGGCGATAAAAACGTTTATCACTCAATTTACGACTATCCTGCTGGATGAGCTTCCAGTAGCGCTTGACGGCCTTGTATTCATGGGATTTTCGATGAAACTGATTCATGATTTGGACACGGACACGACTCATAGCACGGCTAAGATGTTGCACAATATGGAAACGATCTAGAACGATTTTAGCGTTTGGAAAAAGTTGTCTAGCCAAGTCATAGTAGGGGCTAAAACATATCCATAGTAATGATTTTTCACTCGACATCGGACTGCCCTATCATATTTAAGAAAGTGATTTCGGATAATAGCTTGTGTTCGTCCCTCAAGAACAGTGATAATATTGAGCTTTTCAAAATCTTGTGCAATGAAGCTCATCTTTCCCTTAGTAAAAGCGTACTCATCCCAAGACATAATCTCAGGAAGACAAGAAAAATCATGCTTAAAACGGAAGTCATTGAGCTTGCGAATGACAGTTGAAGTTGAAATGGACAGCTGATGGGCAATATCCGTCATAGAATTTTTTTCAATCAGCTTCTGAGCAATTTTTTGGTTGATAATACGAGGGATTTGGTGATTTTTTTCTTGACGAGAGGTTTCGGCGACCATCATTTTTTGAACAGTGATAGCACTTAAAACGGCGTTTTTTAAGGAGAATTCTAGTAGGCATACCAGTTGTTTCGAGGTAAGGAATCTTAGACGGTTTTTGAAAGTCATATTTCTTCATTTGACTTTCACAATCAGGACAAGATGGGGCGTCGTAGTCCAGTTTGGCGATGATTTCCTTGTGTGTATCCTTATTGATGATGTCTAGAATCTGGATATTAGGGTCTTTAATATCGAGTAGTTTTGTGATAAAAATGTAATTGTTCCATATGATTCTTTCTAATGATGGTTTGGTCGCTTTTTCATTATAGATCTTATGGGACTTTTTTCTACAACAAAATCGGCTCCATAATATCCATAGGGGATTTACCCACTACAAATATTATAGAGCCAGAAATTCAAATACAATTCTGTATTTGGGTTTCTTTTTTATGTGATAAACTTATAGTTAAGGAGGGATTTCCCATGATAAAACAGATAAAATCCCACTTGAAAAAGAGTATTCAGAGTATCCTTGGTCAAAAAGTTGAGTTCGTCAAACAAGATGAACAGGCCTTTACTCGTAAAAGAAGTTTATCACTAGAAACTATGATTCGTACCATTCTGGGAATGGGCGGGAAATCACTGTCAAAAGAATTACTAGATGCCAAACTGACAGTTTCAAATTCAGCCTTTGTCCAAAGACGTTATCAGATAAAACCTGAGGCTTTCTATGCACTATTCAAAGAATTTACAGCACCTATTCCACTTAATACTGACTTTCCAATATTCGCTGCTGATGGGAGTGATATCTGTATTCCTCGAAATCCCATGGATACAAAAACCTCTATCCAAACAAAAAAGGATGTTAAATCCTATAATCTCATGCACATAAATGCCCTATACGACTTGACGACTGGAGTGTATAGAGATGTTTCTATTCAAGACAAACATACGCAACATGAGCGCTTAGCTCTGATTCAGATGATGGAGACTTCTCCCTTTCGAAAAAGCTCTTGTTATCATGGATAGAGGCTATGAAAGTTACAATCTTATGGCTCATTTTCAAGAAAAAGGTTGGCTTTACCTTATCCGCATTCGAGATGGGAAACAATCTATGTGTTCTTCCTTCAACTTGCCAAATACGGAGTGTTTTGATCAAAACTTTTCTCTAACATTATCACGAAAGCAAACCAATCAGTTCAAAAACTTTATCGTGATTTTCCCAATGACTATCATTTTATTCCACACAATTCTACTTTTGATTTTCTTCCAGAAACAAGTCAAAAACAGGATCCTGTAGCAGTCTATGAACTTCCTTTTCGTATGGTGCGTTTAGAAGTGGAAGAAGGAAAATACGAAACTCTGGTGACCAATACAGACTATTCAGTCCAAGAATTAAAAAATCTCTACGCCAGCAGATGGGGCATAGAGACTAGTTTTCGTGATCTCAAATATAGTATTGGCTTGGTCAATTTTCATGCCAAAAAGAAGGAAGGGATTCTCCAAGAAATCTTTGCTCGTTTTACAAATTTTAACTTTTGTCGTTGGGTAACCTCGCAAGTTGCCATCGACAGTAGTCACAAAAACAAAGATATAAAGTGTGTTTCTCAGATGCGGCTTATGCCTGCCGTTTGTTTTTAACGGTTCCCTTTCTTCCCTCCAGTTGAAAAACTACCTCAAGAAACAGTTATCTATTATTCGACCGAATCGAAAATATCCAAGAAAGATAAAGGCCCAATCGGTAGTTGATTTCATCTATAGAGTAACATAAATCTCAAAAAATAGGGTGAAAAAACCTTTATTTGTCATGCAAAAATAGAAGATAGGATAGAGAATCACTTTGATGATCTCAATCCTATCTCCTATTTAAAGAGTTAGCTCACTAACTTAATGACATTGCGATTGATTCGTGCTTTTTTTATTTTTAAAATAAGGCAATAGCTATTTCTTATATCAAAATATAGAAAACTGATATTTGTAAACTATAACTTAAGGTGCTAGCAATATCCTTAATGAAACTATTTGGAGGTCGTCTTATGACTCGTGATTTTAAATTTGAAACTCTACAACTACATGCTGGTCAAGTTGTGGATCCAGCAACTAAGTCTCGTGCAGTGCCGATTTATCAAACAACATCCTTTGTTTTTGATGACACGCAGGAAGGTGCTGATCTGTTTGCCTTGAGGAAACCAGGGAACATTTATACTCGTATCACCAATCCTACAACAGCTGCCTTTGAAGAAAGAATTGCCGCCCTTGAAGGTGGTGTTGGAGCTCTTGCAACAGCATCAGGTATGGCCGCAATGACTTATACGATTTTGGCGCTTGCCCACGCTGGTGACCATGTTGTAGCAGCCTCAACTATTTACGGTGGAACTTTCAATCTCTTGAAAGAAACCCTTCCTCGTTATGGTATCACAACAACCTTTGTTGATGTTGATAATTTGGAGGAAGTGGAAGCAGCTATCAATGACAATACCAAGCTTGTTCTGATTGAAACCTTGGGTAATCCCTTGATTAACATTCCTGACTTGGAAAAATTGGCAGAGATTGCTCATAAACATCAGATTCCACTCGTTTCAGATAATACCTTTGCAACACCTTATTTGATTAACGTTTTTTCTCACGGTGTAGATATTGCTATTCACTCTGCGACTAAGTTTATCGGAGGGCATGGTACGACTATTGGTGGCGTTATTGTCGATAGCGGTCGTTTTGACTGGGCGGCTTCAGGGAAATTCCCTCAATTTGTTGAGGAGGATCCAAGCTATCACAATTTGAGCTATACTCGTGATGTGGGTGCAGCAGCATTTATTATCGCTGTCCGTGTTCAATTGCTTCGTGATACAGGTGCAGCCTTGTCGCCATTTAATGCCTTCCTCTTGCTTCAAGGACTTGAAACCCTTTCACTTCGTGTGGAACGCCATGTACAAAATGCAGAGAAATTGTTGATTTTCTTGTCAAGCATCCTAAGGTAGAAAAAGTCAACTATCCAAAACTAGCAGACAGTCCTTATCATGCCTTGGCTGAGAAATATTTACCAAAAGGTGTGGGTTCAATCTTTACCTTCCATGTCAAAGGTGGGGAGGCAGAAGCACGCAAGGTAATTGATCATTTAGAAATCTTTTCTGACCTAGCAAACGTGGCAGATGCTAAATCGCTTGTTGTTCATCCAGCTACAACCACTCACGGTCAATTGTCAGAAAAAGACCTAGAAGCAGCAGGAGTCACACCAAACCAAATCCGCTTGTCTATCGGACTTGAAAATGTAGAGGATTTGATTGAAGACTTGCGCTTGGCCTTGGAAAAAATTTAAAGTAAAAGAAGATAAACAGTGGGTTTCGACTCGCTGTTTTTGATTTTCCCTTAGGCATGATATAATGGTTACAGAAGTCTAGAAAGAGGAACGATATGAACGAAATTAAATGTCCCAACTGTGGGGAAGTCTTTACAGTAAATGAAAGTCAGTATGCTGAACTTCTGTCTCAAGTGAGAACAGCAGAGTTTGATAAGGAACTACATGATCGGATGAAACAGGAACTGGCCTTAGCTGAGCAAAAGGCCATGAATGAACAACAGTCTAAACTGGCTCAAAAAGACCAAGAAATTGCGCAATTGCAGAGTCAAATCCAAAACTTTGATACAGAAAAAGAATTGGCCAAGAAAGAGGTTGAACAGACAAGCCATGAGGCCTTATTGGCTAAGGACAAGGAAGTACAGGCCTTGGAAAACCAATTGGCCACCTTGCGTTTGGAACATGAAAATCAACTACAGAAGACCCTCTCTGACCTAGAAAAAGAACGAGACCAGGTTAAAAATCAGCTTCTCTTGCAAGAAAAAGAAAACGAACTCTCTCTTGCTTCTGTTAAACAAAACTATGAAGCTCAACTCAAGGCAGCTAGTGAACAAGTCGAATTTTATAAGAATTTCAAAGCTCAACAATCTACAAAAGCTATTGGGGAAAGTCTGGAACAGTACGCAGAGAGTGAGTTTAACAAGGTCCGTAGTTTTGCCTTTCCAAATGCCTACTTTGAGAAGGATAACAAGGTCTCTGCGCGTGGTTCCAAAGGCGACTTTATCTTCCGTGAATGTGATGAAAATGGAGTCGAAATCATTTCCATCATGTTTGAGATGAAAAATGAAGCGGACGGAACAGAGAAGAAGCACAAGAATGCAGATTTTTACAAGGAATTAGATAAGGACCGTCGGGAGAAGAACTGTGAGTATGCGGTTTTGGTGACTATGCTTGAGGCCGATAACGACTACTTTAACACAGGGATTGTTGACGTCAGCCACGAGTATGAAAAGATGTATGTTGTCCGTCCTCAATTCTTTATCCAGTTGATTGGGCTCTTGCGAAATGCGGCGCTTAATTCCCTTAAAATACAAGCAGGAGTTGGCCTTGGTTCGGGAGCAAAATATTGATATTACGCATTTTGAGGAAGACTTGGATGCCTTTAAGCTAGCTTTTGCTAAGAACTATAACTCAGCTTCGACTAACTTTGGCAAAGCTATCGATGAAATCGACAAGGCCATCAAACGCATGGAAGAGGTTAAGAAATTCCTGACAACATCTGAAAACCAACTCCGTCTGGCTAATAATAAGCTGGAAGATGTCTCTGTCAAGAAATTGACACGTAAAAATCCAACCATGAAAGCGAAGTTTGAAGCACTGAAGGGGGAGTGAGAAAGCAAAT
>BNJS01002633.1_pt1 | contig 83495 bp, 132 predicted proteins | sample 8540461 | NCBI WGS metagenome assembly BNJS01 (sample SAMD00202454, study PRJDB9452) | human saliva metagenome | isolation source: human saliva | place: Japan
CAGTTACGTATTGCTCGAGGATGGTGTGAACACCGAAGAGTTGCCTCCGCCTGCGCGCCGATGCGCCGCGATGGGACCATGACCAGTGAGCAGAACCAGTACGAGTCCACCGGTGCCGGAGCCGGATCAGCCTGTGGGGCGGACGCTTCACCGGTGGGCCTGCTGGATGCGTTGGCGGCGCTGTCCGTCTCCACCCACTTGACTGGCGCTCGCCCGCGACATCGCTGGCCTGCGTGCCCACGCTCGGGCCCTGCGCGGTGCGGGTCTGCTCGACGATGCTCAGCTGGACGGCATGATCGGAGCTGGACCGTCTCGAGGAGGATGTCGTCACCGGCGTCTTCGCCCCTGACTCCTGCTGACGAAGATGTTCACACGGCTCTGAGCGCGGGCCATGGAGCGCGCCGGGAGGACTCGCGGCCGCCTGCGCGCGGGCCGCAGCCGCAACGACCAGATCGCGACTCTCATCCGCATGTACTCTGCGCGACCAGGCGCGCCACATCGCCGGGCTCGTCCCTGGACGTGGTCGACGCGCTCATCAACCGTAGGCCGCCGCCGCGGGCGAGGCCGCCGCTGCCCGGCCGCACCCACCCGCAGCACGCCCAACCGGTCCTGGTGGCTCACCAGCTGCTCGCCCACGCCTGGCCGCTCATGCGCGATGTGGAGCGCCTGAGGACTCGACGCCCGCGCCGCCGTCTCCCCGCACGGGTCCGGTGCCCTGGCGGGCAGCACCCGGGCCTGGACCCTGACGCTGCGGCTGCTGACTCGGCTTCTCGGCCGCCGTGAACCCATCGACGGCACTGCCTCGCGCGATGCGGGTGGCGGAGTTCAGCTGCATCCTGGCGATGACCGCTGTGGACGTCTCCCCGCCCGAGCGAGGAGATCATCATCTGGAACACTGGCGAGCCCGGATTCGTCACCCTGGACGACTCGACCCACCGGTTCCTCGATCATGCCCCCAGAAGAAGAACCCGGACGTGGCTGAGCTCGCCCCGCGGCAAGGCCGGCCGCGTCGGGACCTGACCGGCCTGCTGGCCACCTCAAGGCCCTGCCCTGGCTCTACGACCGCGACCTCCCAGGAGGATCAAGGCCGGTCTTCGACGCCGTCGACACCCTTGCCATACTCCTGCCCGCCGTCGCCGGCATGGTGGCCACCATGGCCCTGGACTACGGCTATTTCGCATGGCATCCCTGGCCCCCAGGGTTTCTCGGCTACCGACGTGGCCGAGTATGGCTGGCACGGGGCGGCGTCTCTCTCCGGCAGTGGGCCCACGAGATCTCCGGAGCCTGCGTGCGTGCCTGCTGGTGAGGAGCGCGGCATCGAGCTGCGGACCCGAGGCGACGAGGACTTCGCCGCCATTCGATGCCCGCTTGGCCCTGGCGCGCGAGGTGCCTCCCGCCGGAGGGGTTCCGCGGCCGCCCGCACCGGCCACGGCGGCACCGCGCCCGTGCGGGCATGTCCTGAGCAACTGACCCGGGCCATCGCCTGCAGCGCCGAGTTGCGGGTCTTTGCTCTGAGGGGTCCCTCCTCGACGGCCCGCAGCGGGCCGCAGCCCGAGTGAGGACGACGCACCGGAGCAGGACCCGATGCCCGGCGGCAGGGACATGGCCGGCGGAGGATCCGGTCTCACGGACGTGGTAGAGGTAGCTTGCCCGCGACAGCCCTTCAGGCCGCCCTGGCCCTCCGCCACCGTGACGACCACGTCGCCTGAGGGGACCGTCCGCGCGCCCGACCGAGGTGAGGCCTCATCAGAGTGAGGCCGACCCCGGCCTCGCACGCCTTCTCCGTCGTACGGCCCGCAATGCCTCCATGTTCGAGGGCGGCGGCATCATCTACGTCCACTTCACACCCACGGCATGCAACACTGCGTCAACGTCGTCACCGGCCCGGAGGGCCTTCCCGCGCCGTCCGACGCGCGGGAGCGAGGTAGGTGCCGGAGTCGAGCTGGCCTGCCGTCGTCGGCCCGCCAGGCGCGGAGCGACCGCGACCGCCCGTGGGCCGGCCCGTCTCGTGCGCGGCGCTGGGGCTGGACCGGTCCGACGACGGCACCAGACTCCGCGGCCCGCCGTGCGTCAGCCTCGCTCTGGCCGGGAGGCCGCCTGAACGGAAGCGGCGCGCACTGGGCACGGGTCCGCGCACTCGCGGCATGGCCCGGCGGCGACGGCGAGGCCTTACCCTGGCGTATCGCTCGAGGATCGAACTCACCGTCTCGCCCTACAAACCGGCTGCCCTCGGCGGCGCGCTGGACGCGCTGAGCGCCGATCGCGGTTCGGCGTGAAGAGCGCGCTGCCGGTGCTGAGAGATGGGCCGGAGCATGAGTGGGTCCGCACTGCATACCGAGGGCCGCGCTTGACTCAATAGTGTGCGCGCAGATAATCTCTGCACAGATCATCTACGGATGTGCTGATCAACGAAAGCGCAGTAGAGATGGGACGACCGGACCGCCATGAGGCCGATGTCCTGCAGTGATGCTTCCAGGAGCGTCTGACGAGTGCTCGCAGGTGAACTCTGAGCTGCCTGAGATCGCACGAGCCGCAAGAGCCTCTTGGAGTCGGTGCGCGCATCGATGACGCCGGCGGGCCAGGAGGGCATCGAAATCGTCGTCACCGGTGGGAGCCGCCCCACGTCCAGGCCGACCAGCCGAGTACGGGAGTGGAGTCGACCTTTCACGCACCTATCATTCGTCTCTCTACCGGTCCTGGGGGTGAGGGAACGCCGCAATCATTCGCCTGGATATTGACGGTCCTCGGGCTGATGAGATCGGGCCCCGGCATCGGCAGGATCGCTGCGGATTTCCCTCAGACAGCAGAGAGACGCACTCTTGTGCGCGGGCCGCTAGGCAGTGCATGTGAGAACGCGCTTCCAGGCCGGAGTCCAGCTGGCCTCCTCCTGTGGCGCGAAGGCTACCTGGCCTGGCAACGCGGACGTGGCGGCTGCACGGACCCGCTCACGCACCGCAGTGTGTGGTGCCCGCCTGCGCATGGTGGCTCGAGACCCGGCGGCGCGCGGGTACTCAGGTCGCAAGATCGCCGCCCGCGCAGGCATGGACGTCAAACCGCCAGTCAGGGTTCTGCGTGCAGGCGAAGCGGCGGGCACGTGTCTCGTCAGCAGCCCCTGGGGGATGCACGTGCCCGATCGTCAGTACAACGGCAGCAGGGCGAGAGATGGGTAACCAGGCACTGGCGCGCGTCGAGGCAGTCGACGAGGCGGCACTCGCGACCCCGGTCGCAGCGACGCTCTGATCAAGGAGTCCCAGGATCCGACGATGCAATCGCAGGTGCGCAGGAGCATTCCTCAACTGGTGAGTGATACCCGCTCGTGGCGGCCTTTGAGATCCATAGACCGCCGCAGAGACTCGCCGACTACTGGAACCACAACACCGCCTTCCACCAGGAGGTCGTTCGGGATGTGGGCGTGCGCGACGGGCGCTCGATGTCGGATGCGGCGAGCCCTTTGCCAGCGCCTGGCAGGTGTGCGAAGTCATCGGATCGACAGCGATGAGCGGGCGCTCGCCCGAGCGCAGCGCCGTCTGGAGCGCGCCACCGAACGCCAGGGTCCTGCCTCACGACATCGCTGGATCCGGAGTCTCCTGGGCGCTCGGGCGCCTTTCGAGACCGTCACCACCGCGTCGCCGTGCTCCACCACCTCCCGCTCGAGGATATGGCCTTGCCGCCCGCGCGCGCTGGTTGCGCCCGGTGATGTGCCCATCGTCGTCGGCCTGGCCGCCAACAAGAATCCACATGGGACCGATCGTGTCCGGGCTGAGCGTTGCCCGCCGATCCGGCACAGGTGCCTGCACCACGAAGCGCGCGATATCGGCGTCAGACCACCGCGCGCGCGAATCGCTGGGGAGATCCGGAGCCGCGGCCCTCGGATCCCTGCCCGGCGCCCGCCGAGACGGCGCTTTCGCTCACCGCCATTCACTGGTGTGGGACAGGCTCGGGAGCAGCGGCGTGAACAGGATGAACGATGCGAGCAGGGCGAGCCGTGCGCGAGCGGGGAGCCCTTATGGGCGGCTGCGGGCCTGCCGGACCCGATCCCGCTGCTGGTGACCTCTCACGAGCTGCTGGAAGGATGAGCTCGGCGAGGTCGAGGATGGTGGTCTGCCGAGTCCGCTATGGAGTACGCCTGTGGCGCCGTCCTGCGCAGAACACCGCCTGGGGCAAATGTCCAGCGCGCACCCTTGAGGACCCGCGGCGGGCCACTCTTCGACCTGGCTCCGCCTGTCGCTGCCTCGGACGAGGCCGAACTGATCGCCTCATCCGGCCTTGCGGGTACCATGACATTCACGCGCCCGCGCCCTGTGCGCTCCACGCCTCCTGGGCACTCGACCTCGCCGGGAGGCGGCTGCCCGGCCTGGACGACGCCGCGCTGCGCGAGTGTCTTCGTGGCGCGCTGCCCGGCTTGGCCCCGAGACCGCGGACGTCGTCGCGCATGGCCTACGCCGAGACCGCTGCTTCATCTTCGACGCGACGGGCGCAGGCTGCTGCGCCAAGCCGGTTACGAGGTGGTGGGCCGCCGATACGAGTGGATGCCCGCTGCGCCCATGCGAGGCTGCGGCCCACGCGGGCGGATTCGACGCCGCCGAGCCTGGCTGACTTCCACGGGCTCATCATCCTGGTTGATCAGCGCCAGGCGCCGCGGGCGGTTGGGAGTCTCCTACGGCTCCACGCCGATCGGTATTTCCGTCGTGATGACTGCGTAAGACTCTCTGACCGAGTCGCCAGGTTGCAGACAAGTTAGCAGAGCAGTGCCCGTCGTCCGGCGGATGAGACCGCTGTAGCTCTCACCGGAGCGAACGCCCGCTCAACTGCTGCGGCATGGGCACACCTATATCGCCGCCGGGAACATCTGGCCCGCGCGTGGCGCTGGAAGGAACTGAGGAAGTTGCAAGCAGGACAGCGACCGACATCCTGGATGAGCTGCAGTGGCGGGGACCCATTGCTCAGCACACTGACATCGACGCGCTTCTTGCACCGCGCTGGCTGACGGCGAGCCCAATTTCTCATTGCGGCTTCTTCGACCCGACCGTCCGAGCCTTCACCACGGCCATATCTGGTCGCCGTCAAGCGATGCGCCACCTGGCAGATGGCGGGCACCACCCGTTGGCGCGTGGCAGCCACCGGCCTCATTGGCGATCCGCGGGACCAAGCGGGCGAGCTGCACCTCACCACCTGGGCGAGGTCGTCGCCGACTGGGCCGCAGGTCTGAGGGCTCAGCTGAGCGCCTTCTCGAGTTCGAAGGTGAGAATCGCCCTCGCATCGTCAATAACCTTGACTGACCGGTGAGCTGCGCGCCACCGACTTCTCCGCGACATCGGCAAGCATTTCCGGACGCACGATGCTCTCCATGACATCAGGCCTCGGCGCTTGGCACAGCGAGGAGGCAGCATCTCCCTCCACGGAGTTCTCAGCTACCAGATCCTTCAGGCGAACGATTACCTCGAGCTCGTATCGCCGCTTCGGCTGCACGCCCGAGATCGGTGGCGGCAATGACTCGTGGGGCAACTCCTCGTCGCATGCGATCTGATCCAGAAGGTCGAGGGCAAGACGGTGCACGCCGCGACCAACCCTTGATCACCAGCGCCGACGGCACGCAAGTTCGGTGCAAGACTGAGGGCGGTGCCGTCTGGCTCAATCCTGAGATGCTCTCGCCCACGCCTTCTATCAGTTCTGGCTGCAGACCGACGACGTCGACGTGGTGCGCTTCGAAGGTCTTCACCTTTCTGGATCGTGAGGAGATCGAGCGTCTTGAGATCGCCACAGCCCAGAACCCGAAGGCTCGCGAAGCGCAGAAGGTCCTGGCGTGTGAGGTGACGACCTGGGTTCACGGCGCTGAGGCCGTCTGTAGGCGCCCAGGCCGCGACGGAGGCGCGCGGGGCGCGGCCAGCTTTCGGGAACCGATGAAGCGACGCTGGCTGCGGCGACCGCCGACTTGCCCGCGGCAAAGCTCGTCGTAGGGGAGACGACGATAGTGGATCTACTCGTGTCCGCGGGCCTGGACAGGGGGCGCAGCGCGGCACGCAAGACGGTGGCCGGCGGAGGCGCCTACCTCAACAATGTCAAGGTCGTCGACGAGGATGCGTTGGTGGTGGTCGAGCAGCTGCTCGCCGGGGGAGTCGTCCTCGTGCGCAAGGGCCGCCGCAACCTCGCGGTGGCGCGGCAGGCGCAGCAGCACTGATTGCAGCGCGGATCCTGTCAGATCATGAGTGGGTTCACGGGTCGCTCGGTGATGGCAGGTGCTCAGCACTGGGGCTCGCTGCTATTGGGTGAGCTCACCCGCGTACGTCTCCTCCCTGCCTGGAGATCCGAAGAGGGGATGACGACGGGGACATGTCCTGGGAGACCGACGGCGAAGAACCATCGTCAGGAGAGATCGATCACGGATTCCGGTTTGACCCTTGAGGGCGAGGCTCGCCAGTTTTCGAGCGCCTGAGAGAAGTGGTCCTGCCGAAGGACGGGACTGCTTCTTTTGTGGTGTGGTTTGAGATCCGATAGTGTTTGTGTGCCATTTTTTGTTTTGTTTTTGGCTTGGTGCTTTGTTTCTTTTTGGTTGGTTGTGGTGTCTTCTGGCCGTAGTGGTTGTGGGTGGGCTGAGGGGGTGGGTGGGTTTTTGATTGTTGGGTCTGGATTGGCTTTTCTGGGCTGGAATGGGCTGTGCTGACCTTAGGTGGCTGGCTGTTTGGGTTGGTGCGTGGTTTGTTTTTGGTCTTTTGGAGAGTTTGATCCTGGCTCAGGACGAACGCTGGCGGCGTGCTTAACACATGCAAGTCGAACGGGCCTGTCCCTCTTTTTGGGGTGGGGTTAGTGGCGAACGGGTGAGTAACACGTGAGTAACCCGCCCCTCACTTCTGGATAACCGCTTGAAAAGGGTGGCTAATACGGGGTGTTCTGGCCTGCTCGCATGGGTGGGTTTGGAAAGATTCGACCGGTTTTGGTTGTTTTGGTGGGGGATGGGCTCATGCGCCCATCAGCTTGTTGGTGGGGTGATGGCCCGCCAAGGCTTTGACGGGTAGCCGGCCTGAGAGGTGGGCGGTCACACTGGGACTGAGCACGGCCCAGACCCTACGGGAGGCAGCAGTGGGGAATATTGCACAATGGGCGCAAGCCTGATGCAGCGACGCCGCGTGAGGGATGGAGGCCTTCGGGTTGTGAACCTCTTTCGCCAGTGAAGAAGGTCCTGCTCTTTGTGGTGGGGTTGACGGTAGCTGGGTTAATGAAGCGCCGGCTAACTACGTGCCAGCAGCCGCGGTAATACGTAGGGCGCGAGCGTTGTCCGGAATTATTGGGCGTAAAGGGCTTGTAGGCGGCTGGTCGCGTCTGCCGTGAAATCCTCTGCTCAGCTCAGCGTGCGGTGGGTACGGGCTGACTTGAGTGCGGTAGGGGAGACTGGAACTCCTGGTGTAGCGGTGGAATGCGCAGATATCAGGAAGAACACCGGTGGCGAAGGCGGGTCTCTGGGCCGTTACTGACGCTGAGGAGCGAAAGCGTGGGGAGCGAACAGGATTAGATACCCTGGTAGTCCACGCCGTAAACGTTGGGCACTAGGTGTGGGGGGCCTTTTCCGGGTCTTCCGCGCCGTAGCTAACGCATTAAGTGCCCCGCCTGGGGAGTACGGCCGCAAGGCTAAAACTCAAAGGAATTGACGGGGGCCCGCACAAGCGGCGGAGCATGCGGATTAATTCGATGCAACGCGAAGAACCTTACCAAGGCTTGACATGGGCTGGATTGCTTCGGAGACGGGGTTTCCTTTTTGGGCTGGTTCACAGGTGGTGCATGGTTGTCGTCAGCTCGTGTCGTGAGATGTTGGGTTAAGTCCCGCAACGAGCGCAACCCTTGTCTCGTGTTGCCAGCACGTTGTGGTGGGGACTCGCGGGAGACTGCCGGGGTTAACTCGGAGGAAGGTGGGGATGACGTCAAATCATCATGCCCCTTATGTCTTGGGCTTCACGCATGCTACAATGGCCGGTACAGTGGGTTGCGATGCTGTGAGGCGGAGCGAATCCCTGAAAGCCGGTCTCAGTTCGGATCGGTGTCTGCAACTCGACACCGTGAAGTTGGAGTCGCTAGTAATCGCAGATCAGCAGCGCTGCGGTGAATACGTTCTCGGGCCTTGTACACACCGCCCGTCACGTCATGAAAGCTGGCAACACCCGAAGCCCGTGGCCTTATGGGGAGCGGTCGAAGTGGGGCTGGTGATTGGGACGAAGTCGTAATAAGGTAGCCGTACCCGGAAGGTGCGGCTGGATCACCTTTCTAAGGAGTTCTTAGAATATTGGGAATGCCAGGGCGGAATGATGTCAGGGCGGCCGTAGCCCGTGGGGGTTGGGGTTGTGCCTGAGGTGGTGCGAAGAACACATCCATGGTTGATGGGTCGCGCGTGTGGTTTTGTGCGGCGTGTTGGCTTTGGGGGTGTCTGCCTGCGCGTGTGTGTGTGGGTGGGGCATGCTGTCGGGTTCTGGGGCGGTGCGCCCTGGTTGTGGCCTGCTGGCCTGTGCCTCTGGAGTGTGGAGGGTGTGGGTTGTGGTGGGTGGGTTGGTTGTGATCTGTATAGTGGACGCGAGCATCATTTGATTGTGTTCATGCGCGGCATGCCTGGTGATCGTTAGCTTGGTTGTTGGGTGTGTTGTGTGTGGCGTGATGTGATTGTTTTTGTTGAGTTTGTTTGTTGTGGTTTTTTGTTTGGGTTTTGTGTGTTGTTTTTTTGGGCGTTCGGTGGATGCCTTGGCATCAGGGGCCGATGAAGGACGTGGTGGCCTGCGATAAGCCTCGGGGAGCCGGCTAGCGGGCTGTGATCCGAGGGTGTCCGAATGGGGGACCCGGCACTTGTTATGGGGTGTCACCTGCATCTGAATTGATAGGGTGTGGGGGGTTACGCGGGGAAGTGAAACATCTTAGTACCCGTAGGAGAAGATATTCCGTGAGTAGTGGCGAGCGAAAGCGGATGATGGCTAAACCGTTGTCGTGTGGTGACCCGGCAGGGGCTGCGGCGGCGGGGTTGTTGGGGTGCGTCTGTTCTCATCTCTGCCGGGGTGGGGCGCGTGTGGCTGGGTAGCTGAACCGTCTGGGATGGCGGGCCGGAGTGGGTGAGAGCCCTGTAGGCGGAACCTGGTTGTGTGCGTGTAGGGCGTTCTCCCGTTGTAGCACGGGGCTCGTGGAATCCTGTGTGAGTCTGCCAAGACCACTTGGTTGCCTGAATACTTCCTGATGACCGATAGCGGATGAGTACCGTGAGGGAATGGTGAAAAGTACCCCGGGAGGGGAGTGAAAGAGTACCTGAAACCGGGCGCCTGCAAGCCGTCAGAGCCTCCCGCCTTGCCTTGTGTGGGGTGGGGGTGGTGGCGTGCCTATTGAAGAATGAGCCTGCGAGTCATTGCCGTGTCGCGAGGTTAACCCGGGTAGGGGTAGTCGTAGCGAAAGCGAGTCTGAACAGGGCGGTTGTGAGTGGCGCGGTATGGACCCGAAGCGGGGTGATCTACCCATGGCCAGGTTGAGGCGTGTGTAAGAGCGCGTGGAGGACCGTACCCACCTGGGTTGAAAACCGGGGGGATGAGCTGTGGGTAGGGGTGAAAGGCCAATCAGACTCCGTGATAGCTGGTTCTCCCCGAAATGCATTTTGGTGCAGCGTCGCGTGTTGCCCGGCGGAGGTAGAGCTACTGGGTGGCTGAGGGGCCTTACAGGGTTACTGAGGTCAGCCAAACTCCGAATGCCGTGCGGGTGTGTAGCGTGGCAGTGAGACTGCGGGGGATAAGCTTCGTGGTCGAGAGGGAAACAGCCCGGATCGCCGGCTAAGGCCCCCTAAGCGTGTGCTAAAGTGGGAAAGGATGTGCGGTCGCGCAGACAACCAGGAGGTTGGCTTTAGAAGCAGCCATCCTTGAAAGAGTGCGTACTAGCTCACTGGTCGAGTGGTCGTGCGCCGACAATGTAGCGGGGCTCAAGCACACCGCCGAAGCCGCGGACCCCAACATAGTCCCTTCAGGCCGGCTTTGTTACCGGTTTGGGCAGGGGTTGGGGTGGTAGGGGAGCGTCCCTGCACTGGGTGAAGCCTGGGGGTGACCTACGGGTGGACGGTGCGGGAGTGAGAATGCAGGCATGAGTAGCGATGACTAGGGTGAGAAGCCCTAGCGCCGAGAGACCAAGGGTTCCAGGGCCAGGCTAGTCCGCCCTGGGTGAGTCGGGACCTCAAGGCGAGGCCGACAGGCGTAGTCGATGGATGACGGGTTGATATTCCCGTACCGGCGAAGGACCGACCATGCTGACGCGCGGGTGCTAACCCACGCTGCTGGCCCATAATTGTGGCTGCACCTGACCATGTGTGGTGGGTGTGGCTGGTGTGGCTGGTGGTCTGGGGATCCTCCGTGCTGGTAGGCAAGCGTGTTAACAGGGGTGACGCACAGTGGTAGCCCGGCGGGCCTAATGGCTTGGCCTGTTCAAGCGCGCAGCCCGGTCCCTAGGTAAATCCGGGGACCAGCCTCATGCGTGGGGCGCAGGTGAGGCGTGATGGTGACCGGTAGCCGTGTGCTGCTGGGATAACAGGGTGATCCTGGGGTGCCGAGAAAAGCCTCGACGCGATGGTCTAAGCCGCCCGTACCCGAAACCGACACAGGTGGTCCGGCAGAGTATGCCTAGGCGAACGAGTGAACCGTGGTGAAGGAACTCGGCAAAATGCCCCCGTAACTTCGGGAGAAGGGGGGCCCGGACCCTGAAGCAGCCAGCCTGCTAGGGGCGAGGGCCGCAGAGACCAGGGGGGAGCGACTGTTTACTAAAAACACAGGTCCGTGCGAAGCCGTAAGGCGAGGTATACGGACTGACGCCTGCCCGGTGCTGGAAGGTTAAGAGGATCCCTCAACCCCCGTCTTGTGGGGTGAAGGGGTGAGTTCAAGCCCCAGTAAACGGCGGTGGTAACTATAACCATCCTAAGGTAGCGAAATTCCTTGTCGGGTAAGTTCCGACCTGCACGAATGGCGTAACGACTTCCCCACTGTCTCCACCACGGGCTCGGCGAAATTGCATTACGAGTAAAGATGCTCGTTACGCGCAGAAGGACGGAAAGACCCCGGGACCTTTACTATAGCTTGGTATTGGCGTCCGCCATGGTTTGTGCAGGATAGGTGGGAGACTGTGAGACCGCCACGCTAGTGGTGGTGGAGTCATTGTTGAGATACCACTCTGGCTGTGGCGTGCGCCTGAACCTCGGCCCGTGATCCGGGTCAGGGACAGTGCCTGGCTGGTAGTTTAACTGGGGCGGTTGCCTCCTAAAAAGTAACGGAGGCGCTCAAAGGTTCCCTCAGCCTGGTCGGTAACCAGGTGGCGAGTGCAAGTGCACAAGGGAGCTTGACTGCGAGACCGACACGTCAAGCAGGTACGAAAGTAGGAACTAGTGATCCGGCGATCCCGTGTGGATGGGTCGTCGCTCAACGGATAAAAGGTACCCCGGGGATAACAGGCTGATCCTGCCCAAGAGTCCATATCGACGGCATGGTTTGGCACCTCGATGTCGGCTCGTCGCATCCTGGGGCTGGAGCAGGTCCCAAGGGTTGGGCTGTTCGCCCATTAAAGCGGTACGCGAGCTGGGTTTAGAACGTCGTGAGACAGTTCGGTCCCTATCCTCTGCGCGCGCAGGAGACTTGAGAAGGCCTGTCCCTAGTACGAGAGGACCGGGACGGACGAACCTCTAGTGCGCCAGTTGTCCCGCCCGGGGCACCGCTGGTTAGCCACGTTCGGATACGGATAACCGCTGAAAGCATCTAAGCGGGAAACCATCTTCAAGACCAGGTCTCCACACACCACCATGGTGTGGAAGGCCCCCAGCAGACCACTGGGTAGATAGGCCAGACGTGCACGATCGGTAACGATCGAAGCTGACTGGTACTAACCGGCCGACACAACACACACCACCCACGCCACCACACAAACCCCGACCTCGCGTCCACTATACGGCCCACGACCAACCCACCCACACACACCACCACAACAACAACCACACACCACAACAACACGGACACACAACAGCACAGAGACACCCTACAGACACCACCACCCACCACCACCAACCGTGGACGGGCGGACACCCCCACCAATGAGTGGACCGGTAACACTCCCCAGGTGGGTTAGCGCACCACACACCCCACACAAACGTCTCGGTGGTCATAGCGGGGAGGACACGCCCGGACCCATCCCTGAACCCGGAAGTTAAGAACCCCAGCGCCCATGGTACTACGCCCGACAGGACGCGGAAGAGCAGGACACCACCGAGCACATCACTCAGCCCCTTCATTCCTCGCAAGAGGAATGAAGGGCTGTTACTGATGATTTCAGCACGACCTGTTAGACGCAACACGACCAAAAACCACCCCACCCAGTTCACCCACCCCACCCAGCTCAACCGGCCCCACCCAGCTCAACCGGCCGCCCAGTTCACCCACTCCACCCAGTTCACCCACCCCACCCAGCTCAACCGGCCCACCCAGTTCACCCACCCCACCCAGCTCAACCGGCCCACCCCACAAATCACACGAACACCCGCGAGCACGCCAACCACCCAGACCCTTTCAGGGAAAGCAGACGACATCACACCGTAGAAGCCGACCCCACAGGCCTTCCGTCCGTGCATGATCCTCGCAGTGCGTCACTATTATGACGTGAGTCTCCGATACCCCTTATGACCCCTACCATCCGGAACCTGAGCTTGACGCAGACCGACTCATGCAGCAATCGGCAGTTGTGCTCCGCCCAGGCAAGCTCTCATGCTTGCCAGCGGCGCCGGTTCATACCGTGAAGTCGTCACGGCCAAGGCCGCCTCAGCGGTAGGACTGATCGGCACGAGGCCACGGTCACCATGACGGAGCTTGTCACCTCGTCTTCGTTGGCGAGCGGTTCCGCACCGAGACCTGCGCAGGTGCGTCGAGTTGGGGGTGAACGTTGATCGTCTTGAGGCATTGCGGCGATCGTGCACGATCTTCGTGCTCATGAGACCGTGGAGCACCTCGATCGGAAACTCGATGATTGAGGGCAGGCACGCCCTCTGCGGAGGTTTCACCAATGCAGCGGCTTCTGGTGTGGCCTGCGCAGGATTCTGCTTTCTCAACCAAGGAGGATGGGTCGAGTGCTCGTCCGTCCTGATCGCAGCCTTCATCGGTCAGTTCATGCGACGTCAGATGCTTAAGCGTCAGTATCAGCACTTCTTCACCTGGATGGTGTGCGGCGTCATCGCCTCCGGGCTTATGGTATTGTGAGCCTGCGTCACATCTTTGGGATTGTTTCGGGCGACTCATCAGGGTGGAATCATTTCTGCCATCCTGTTCCTCATCCCCGGATTTTCCCATGGTGACATCCATGCTCGACCTGGCACGTCAAGATTTTTCCAGTGCTTTATCCCGGGCGGCTTTACGTACTCGTCGTCATGGCTTCGGCGGGTGTGGCTGTGTGGACCGTTACCTTCTTGTTCCACTGGGAGGTCGAATCACCAACACCGTGTGTCCCCAACGGATTCCTACTCGCACGTCCTGCGGTGCTTCTGCTCATTCATAGCCGCTTACGGTTTCGCTGTGCTCTTCAACGCTGGGACCAAGGCTTCACTGTTGGCGGCTGTCGTCGGTGCTTTGGCCAACACGGAGACGACTCGTGCTCATCGACCTTCGTGTGCCGTGGCAGTTGGCGGTGGGACTGGCGGCCGTGATGATCGGTCTTCTCGCACAGCTTTTCGTCTCTCGCGTTTCTCTTTCGCGCGTTGCCTTGTCGGTGCCGGCAGTCGTCATCATGATCCCAGGAGTGCCCTTCATCGGGCGATCTCAGCACTTAACAACCAGACTGTGGAGGCGAACGTAGCTGTCGGGGAAGCAGCAGGAAACCTGACCGAAGTCTTCTTCGTCATCACTGCGATCGGAGTGGGTCTTGCTATAGCGCGAATCCTTACCGATCATAACCGGCGTCACGACGTCGATACCTCTGGGCACATCGTCCCTGCCCGGAATCTCACGGAAGCGCTCGGAGCCCAAGCGCCGCTGAGGTTTCCCATCAGAATTTTCCAGATTTCTCCGTCGTTACTTAATCACTGCTTGCCTGATCGCTCCGTTCCCCTGTGATATGCAGAGCGTGCTTCGCCACAGGCCGCCGAGCACCTGGGCGATGAAGATCTTCACGATCATGGCCACCGGATGAGACCATGGTCGCCCAGGGCCACCCGCGGGTCTGCTCCGGTCCGCTCATTAGCGAAAGCCAGAATGGCGGGTTGGGTTTGCGCGCCTCCCCAGGAGACCGGACAACCGTGTGCCGCCCATCTTCACGATCCAGCGCATCGAGCTGTACAGGCCCAGACCCACAATGGTGGTCGCGATGAAGCCTGTGAGAAGGATCTTCCACCAGTCATCGCCGCTGAAGGCGCTGGGCGATCTGCCCACCGGCCTTGGTGCCCGCCTGGGCCAGGAAGATGAGCAGCCCGAGTTCGCTGAGCACCGCCGTGGCGGTGAATGGCATAGCGGTCACGAAATTTCTAATGCGGCCGATCTTTCCGAATATCGGCCCAATGATCAGTGTGCCCGCAGCTGATCCAATGGAGAAAGTCGCACCAGTGGGCGTGAGGAATTTCCACTGCCGATGATGATTCCCGCCGCCATGCCCAGGCCGAGGGCGATCGGGTTGATTGAGGACAGGCCTCGCGAGGAGTCGCCGAAGAACTTCGATAGTCTCCGCTATGCGCCCCGTGGGCGCCACGACGCGTGCTACACGATCGCCCTGCTGAAGGACCAGGTCGGGTGTGCCCACCATATCCGCGTCGCCGCGGCGGACACGGGAGATTGTCGCGCCGAACTTGTGGTCGATATCGAGCTCGGAGACCGTGTGGCCGGCGAGTCTGGGGTCTGAAACCGTGATCCGTCGGAAATCGAGGTACCTGCGGTCCTCGATCAGGGAATGGGAGGAGCCGTGCCCGAGGGCCGTGATGATCTGGTTGACGGCGTCCGGGTTCCCACGACGGTGACCAGATCCTCCTTGAAAAGCTTTGTCCTCACGTGCTGGCCGCGTGATGGGGCCCTGCTCGCCTCGGCGAAGACGCGAGAACTTCGCTCTCCCGAGATCGGCTCGGCGATGTCGCCGATCATGGGAACTGTCGGAGCGTTCGACGCGGATGGTGCGGTTGACCAGGGAGAGGGTTTGTCCTTGTCGCCGCGGCGGTAGCGCAGCGACAAGAGGCAGAAGAACAGCATGCCGATGACGCCGTAGAGGTAGGCGACCGCAGCAGCCCACGGTGGCGACTCGCAGCGCCGTCGGGGTATTCGGCGAGGTGTGGCCGCGTTGCCCGCTGCTGCCAGGGCGGGAGTATTGCGATCGCGCCGGCGTAGGTGCCGGCGATCATCGGGGCGCCTCATCCCCAGAGCGCGTCCGATGCCGAGGCCGGCGAATGCTGCGATGATGAACATCATGAGCATCAGGGCCAGCGGGCCCTACAGCATTACGGATGACATGGAAGAAGTTGGGCCGGACTGAATGCCAATTGCGAAGGTGAAAATCGCCAGACCCAGCGTTCCCAGCGGTGCTGGCACTTCGACGATAACGCCTTTGGAGACGCCCGCCGCAGCCAGGGCGATGCCTGCGAATAGCACGGCTGCGGCGCCCAGGCTCACCCGACCTTGGCGCGCCCAACGAGCATGCCCAGCCCCATGAGCAGAACAGGACGAGAACGGAGTTCTCGGCCAGTGGTGAAGGAGACCGATGACCACGAGTGAGAAGCCTTCCGAACTGTTGCCCGTCGGCGCGCAGCGCGAGTATGTACTGAGAAACAGTTTAGCTCGGCATCGGTCGTCCCGTGTCCGTCCGGTACGGAGGCATGTGAGGCGCCGGAGGAGAGGCCTTGCGCGGTCCGTGATTCCACGATGTGAGACAAATCTTCGGTCGTTCGACTCGTATCCTGAGACCACCTACGGTTGGGATCAGCCGGCCGCAAGGCCGGTTCCGATCGCACAGATCGCACAGAGAGGAGGTCGGAGGATGGCGCGCGGCAGCACTCCCTCGGCCCAGGAGCCGCAGGACCGCCTGCTGACTGACAGGGCGCTCAAGCGCATACGAGCGTTGGAGAAGGTCGGCGTCACCGATATCTTCGGCATGCCCGGTGGGGCCATTCTGCCCTTTCTACGACCCTCTGCTCGCCAGCGAGAAGATTCGTCATATACCGTGCGCCATGAGCAGGGTGCCGGACATGCTGCTCAGGGTATGCCATGGTCACCGGCAAACCGGGCGTGTGTGTGGTCACCTCGGGCCCCGGAGCCACAAACCTGGTTACTGCCATTGCCGATGCCCACATGGATTCCGTGCCGCTTGTGGCGATTACCGGTCAGGTGGGCGTCAAAGCGATTGGCACCGATGCCTTTCCAGGAGGCCGACATCGTCGGTGCGACGATGCCTCTCGTCAAGCACTCTTTCCTCGTCACCACGCCTGAGGAGATTCCCCGTGCGTGTGGCCGAGGCCTTCCACATAGCCGCAACTGGTCGCCCGGGGCCCCGTTCTGATCGACGTCACCAAGAACGCTCAGGAGGGCATGGTCGAGTTCCCGGTGGCCGAGCAAGGTCAATCTGCGCGGCTACACCCCGCCGGGAAAACCGAACCAGCGTCGTGTCGCTCAGGCCGCCGAGGTCATTGCAGCGCCGCAGAACGGCCAGTGCTCTATCTCGGCGGCGGATTGAATCGTGCGGGGGTTCCAACTCAATCAACTCACCGGCTGATCGACGTCATCGGCGCCCCCTTTCGTGACGACGTCACGGCGCTCGACGTCATGCCCACGATCACCCGCTCAATCTGGGAATGCGGGATGCATGGCACTGTGGCCGCCGTCGGCGCCCTCCAGCGCGCTGACGTCATTGTCACGCTCGGTGCCCGCTTCGATGACCGCGTCACCGGCAAACCGGATACCTTCGCGCGCCGCGCCACGATCGTCCATGTCGACATCGATCCGGCCGAGATCTCCAAGGTCCGTACTGCGGATGTGCCGATCGTCGGTGATCTGATCGACGTTGTCCCGCACTCGCCGCAGCCTGTCGCGCGCGAGTTCTCCGAGGAGCCGCGGACCGAGATCGACCAGTGGCTCACCGGAGGTCGCATATCCGCGCCACTTATCCCACTGGCTGGACCGATACGGATGACGGCCTTCTTCAGCCTCAGGAGGTCATCACCCATCTGGACAAAGCCGCCGGCGAGGATGCCATCTGGGTCACTGGAGTCGGCCAGCATCAGATGTGGGCGGCCCATTACCTGCACTTTCCGGCCGCGCTCCTGGCTGACCAGTCGGGTGCGGGCACCATGGGCTACGGAGTTCCGGCGGCCATGGGCGCTAGGAGGCGTGCCCGGACCGTCCGGTCTGGCTTATCGACGGCGACGGCTGCTGTTTCAGATGACCAATCTCAGTGCGCTGGCCACCCGCACGCTCAACAACATTCCGATCAAGGTGGCATTATCAACAACCTCACTGGGCATGGTGAGGCAGTGGCAGACGCTGTTCTACGGGCAGCGCTATTCCAACACCGACCTGCATACCGGGGCCGGCACTCAGCGCGTCCCCGATTTCGTGAAGATGGCAGAAGCGTATGGGGCCGTCGCCTTGCGCTGCGAACGGCTCGAGGACCTCGATGACATCATCGCCCAGGCCAATGCCATCAACGACCGCCCCGTCGTCATCGACTTCATCGTCTCCGCGGACGCTCAGGTGTGGCCGATGGTGGCGCAGGCGTGTCCAATGACGAGATTCAGCACGCTCGGGGCATGAGCCCCACGTGGGAAGAGGAGTGAGACCGTGAGCGAGAAGCACACGCTGTCCGTCCTGGTGGAGAACAAGCCCGGCGTGCTCTCGCGCGTCTCGGCGCTGTTCACCCGCCGCGGCTTCAATATTCACTCCCTGGCAGTAGGGCCCACCGAGCACGAGGACGTCTCGCGTATCACGGTGATTGCTGATGCCGAGGGACCTGCCATGGAGCAGGTGACCAAGCAACTCAATAAACTGGTCAATGTGCTCAAGATCGTACGAGCTCGATCCGGCCACGTCCGTGGGCCGCGAGCTCTTCCTCATCAAGGTGCGCGCCGATGATTCCAATCGCACCGCAGTGCTGCAGATCGTCGATCTCTTCCGTGCTCACGTTGTCGACGTGTCCCCGACCTCGGTGATCATCGAGACAGTCGGTTCGGAGTCGAAGGTCAGGCACCGCTGGAATCCTGTCCTCACGGGGTCAAGGAGATTGTCCAGTCCGGTGCCGTCGCGATATGCGCGGGCCGCGATCCATCACAGATCAACTCGGGAGAAGTGACAACCATCATGGCAGCTGAGAAGTTTTACGACGATGATGCCGATCTGGCCGTCATCCAGTCCAAGAAGGTCGCCGTCATCGGTTACGGTTCCCAGGGGCATGCTCACGCTTTGAACCTGCGCGACTCGGGTGTGGAGGTTGTCGTCGGCCTGCGTGAGGGCTCTTCCGTGGCGAAGGCGGGAGGCCAGCCGTCCGTCAAGCCGATCGCCGAGGCGGTCGCCTGGGCCGACGTCGTGACGGTCCCCGGCCCCGACCAGGTTCAGGCCGAGCTCTGCAGAGCGGAGATCGAGCCGAACATCTGCTTCCGGATCGGCCCTGCTGTTCTCCCACGGGTTCAATGTTCATTTCGGTTACATCAAGCCGGCAACGGATATCGACGTCGTCATGGTCGCCCCCAAGGGCCCCGGGCACACCGTGCGTCGCGAATTCGAGGCGGGGCGCGGGGTGCCAGTTCTCGTGTGCGTCGAGCAGGACTCCTCGGGTGAGGCCTGGCCGTTGGTCGCTGTCCTACGCCCAGGCCATTGGCGGTACGCGCGCCGGTGCCATCAAGACCACCTTCCGCGAGGAGACCCTGAGACCGATCTCTTCGGCGAGCAGGACGTTCTGTGCGGTGGCCTCGTCCCAAGCTCATCCAATACGGCTACGAAGTGCTCGTGGAGGCCGGATACCAGCCCGAGATGGCTCTTACTTCGAGGTCTGCCACGGATGAAGCTCATCGTGGACCTCATTAACGAGGGGGCATTTCCAGGGCAGCGCTGGTCTGCTCCGACACCGCCGAGTACGGCGACTACGTGTCCGGTCGCGTGATAACCCCCGACGTCAAGGAGCACATGAAAGAGGTTCTGGCCGACATCCAGAACGGCTCCTTCGCCAAGCGCTTCACTGGATGATCAGGCCGCTGGCGCCCTGAGTTCGCGTCTGCGCGCCGAGGCGAGACTCACCCGATCGAGAAGACCGGCCGGGAGGTCCGCGCCATGTTCTCCTGGCGACCGAGATCGACACCGACTACACCGAGGGCTCCGTTTCCGCTGAGAGACCGGGGTTCATCGCAATCCCATCGGTCTGAGCGCACAGCGTTGACCGTATACGGCGTCCCCGGCAGCATTCCCGCTGCCGGGGACGCCCATTAATCCATAGACCGGGCTCGACCCGGGGCGGTGAGAACGCCGCCATGCCGACATCACTGACGGTACTGACATCACTGAGAGATTCGCCAGTATGCGGACCCCTCGTCTCGCGATCTGGTTCGCTTCCGCCCCTGTGAGCATGACGCACAAGCAGATCATCAAGCCTCCGCAGTGATCCCAGGTGACGGTATCGGCAGAAGCCGTGCCCCGAGGGGCTCGGGTTCTGACGCCGCCCTGGAGGAACGGATACCGAGATCGTCGCGACCGCTTTCGACCTTGGTGCCGACCGTTGGCACCGCACTGGAGACACGCTCACCGACGCCGATCTTGAGGCGATCAAAGACCAGGATGTCATCCTCCTGGTGCTGTCGGCGACCCCTCGGTCCCCTCCCGGCATACTCGAGCGCGGTCTACTGCGTCTGCGCATTCGCCCTCAGATCACTACGTCAGTCTGCGTCCATCCAAGTACTACCCGGGTGTGCCCACACCGCTGGCCGCTCCAGTGATATTGATTTCTGGTCGTGCGTGAGGTACAGAGGCCTCTATTGCGGCAACGGGGAGCGGTCCGCGCGGGCACCCCGCAAGAGATCGCCACCGAGGTGAGGCGTCAACACGGCCTACGGGGTGGAGCGCCTTGTGCGTTACGCCTTCGAGCAGGCTCAGAAGCGTACCGCCAGGCATCTGACGCTAGTCCACAAGCACAACGTCCTCGTCAATGCCGGCCACCTGTGGCGCCGTACCGTTGAGGCCGTGGGAGCCGAGTACCCCGAGGTGTCCGTGGACTACAACCACGTTGATGCCGCCACCATCTATCTGGTCACTGATCCCGGCCGCTTCGACGTCATCGTGACTGACAACCTCTTCGGCATTCTCACCGACGAGGCCGGCGCCGTCACCGGCGGCATCGGCCTGTCCGCTTCAGGCAACATCAATCCCGACCGGGCCTTCCCCTCCATGTTCGAGCCCGTTCACGGCTCCGCACCGGACATCGCCGGGCAGGGCAAGGCCGATCCAACCGCCACCATCAGCGCAGTCGCTATGCTGCTGGAGCACATCGGGCAGCCCGGTCCCTGTTGCTGCGTACATGCCGCCGTCGATGCCGACATGGCTGCACGAGCGGCGGCCAACGCGGCTGGAACACCGCTGGTCCGTTCCACGAGCGAGACGGTGATGCGATCACCGCAGGACTCGGCCTAACGGTTCCTCGCCGCCTTTGGAGGTCGTCCGGTGGGCGTGGGCTCGACTCGCGCCTGTTATCCGATCCATAGTTCACGCCGGAACTGGTGGTCGGCCCCGAATCAGGGCGCTCGGGAACGGTCGGTATGCGAGAAGAGCGCTGACGCCGTGAGCACGGCGGTAGGCTGCCGCCATGCCTGAAAACCGCGGCCGCTGCAACCACTCCAGCTCTCTCGAGACGCCGCTGGCCCACGCCGCTGCCAGTCGCCGTCCCCGACGCCAATGACCTTGCCGGACGCTTCTCCTGGCTCCCAATCCCGGGGCCGCCAGTGAGGCTGAACGTGTGCAGGCCCCTGACCGACCTCCCACTTCGAGCGTCCTCACTGATCATGATGGCACGCCCGTTGGACGCGGTGTGGGGTGGACCGACCATGAGATCACGGCCTACGGAGACCTCACGTTGTCGCCGGCTGCGGCCGTCCTGCACTACGGCCAGGAGATCTTCGAGGGCATCAAGGCCTATCGTCATGCCGATGGCAGCATTTGGACCTTCCGGCCTCGCTACAACGCGGCTCGGCTCAATATCTCGGCCCGCCGGATGGCGCCGCCCGAGCTCGCCGGAGAGGATTTCATCGCCTCGCTGGTGGATCCGTGCGCGCCGATGGCCACTGGGTACCCTCCGGTGAGGGCGAGTCCCTCTATCTGCGTCCCTTCGTCTTCGCTTCGGCGGCTTTCCTCGGCGTGCGTGCTGCCGACGTGGTGGACTACTACGTCATCGCCTCGCCTTCTGGCGCGTACTTCACCGGTGGCCTGAAGCCCATTAGCATCTGGGTTTCGCAGAATTTCCACCGTGCGGGTCGAGGCGGCACGGGCTATCGTAAGATCGAGCAACCACGCCTCGCTATTGCCCCAGCAGGAGGCCGCCGCCAAGGGCTGCGATCAGGTCTGCTTCCTGGATGATGTCACTGAGCGCAACCTTGAGGAGCTCGGCGGCATGAACATCATGGTCGTCGATCATGATGGAACGGTACGCACCCCCCATCTGACCGGGACGATTCTGGAGGGCAGCACTCGTTCGGCGATCATTCGTCTGCTCATCGACTCCGGTCGGCACGTCGTGGAGGACACCATCAGCTTGGAAGGCCTGCTGAGCGACATCGAGTCGGGGCGAGTCCGCGAGGGTCTTCGCCTGCGGGACCGCTGCCGTGGTTGTGCCTTTGGGACGACTCACGAGGGGTTCGACGTGACCATTGAGGGCAGTGCCGTCACGAGTGAGATTCACGACCGCCTCACCGGCATCCAGTACGGCACGTATGAAGACCCGCACAACTGGATGTACCGGCTCGCATGAGCCGTGCGACCACAGCGCTGAGCTGGGTTTCCAGCAGCGCGGGCAGCAGCACGCAACCCGAATGAATCGCCCGACATGCGAGCCTGCTTCCTGGAGGCCGCTAACAGGTGATTGCATAGGGGCATGACTGACACCTCCGCGTCATCCCTCCCCGTCGTCGGCGGCCACACCTCCGGAACCCGCAGAACCTGCGGAACCCGCATCATCTCACCGATGCCGCTTCTCCGCGTCGGTTTCAGTCGTGGATGGAAGATCGCCCCTGCTTTCGGTGCTGGGGCCGATTCTGTTCCTGGTTGGGGGAACCGCTGCGCGGCCTGTGGGTCAGGCATGCTTGAGCAGCAATGTGGAGACCTTCGCCGATCCTTTCGCAGGCTCTGACCACGCGCGCCCCGCAGCAGGCGGTTCAGAAAGGGGCAGGAGCCCGCCACGAACTTCCCTGGTGCTCGGGACGGATTCGCGTATCAGTGCGGGTGATCCCTCGCAATGGGAGATCGCGCCCAGCGTACCGATGCGATCATGATCGTGCAGGTCAGTGGGGATCGGAAGAGCGTGTCCGTGATGTCCATACCGCGTATTCCTGCGGATATTCCCGGTCATGGGCAGGCCAAGATCAACGCGCGGCATATTCGTACGGCGGGCCGACTCTGACGATCCAGACCGTTGAGCAGCTCACGGGTATTCGCATCGACCACTTCATAGTGGCCGACTTCGAGTCTTTCAAGACTTTGACTGACGAGATCGGTGGTGTGACGATCAATCTGAAGACTCCGCAGAACCTGGCAGGAACAGATTTCAATGCCGGCGCGCAAGTGTTAATGGCGAGCAGGCTGGCCTATCGCGAACGTAAGACACTGCCCAATGGAGATTTCGACAGAGTCAACAGGCAACAGGCGTGGATGCGGGCCATCGTGGCCCAGGTCCTGAACAACGGAACTCTCTCTGATCCGAAGAAGCTGTACGCTTCCTCCATGCGAGTCACCGGGACGTATGGTCGATGAGGGTTTCACGATCGATGAGATGCAGAGTCTGGCACTGGGAATGCGAGGAGTGCGCTCCAAGAACATCAAGTTCATGACTGTGCCCGCCATAGGGGCCAGCGCGTCCGAAGATGGCCAGTCTATCGTCGAACTCGACCCAGATAGGGACGGGCCGCTCTTCGAGGCCTTCAGGACAGATACCGTCGAGGATTATTTGGAGCCAATCCCGATGCTGCTGAGCTTTTGCCGGCGACGGTGAACTGATGTGAGTCTCGTCTTCCTCCACCCCCTCGAGGCGGATTAGTAACGACGTATCGCGCTGATAGCCGAGAATGCGGCGAGGCGGTCGGCCGTCGGCAACAGCTCCGTCCTGTTTTGCTGCCGTTCCACAACGATGCATGCGCCATGCGCAGTCAGCGTTATTCCTGCATCCGTGGGTGAGGCGTGGTTGCCGTAAGGAGTGAGCGGTGATTTGCGCCCATCTCGTGACTTACAACACTTGCGGAGGAAGAATGGCCGAGAATGGCCCGAGTCGTGTGGGCGAAGCAAATCGGTTGCGGCATGTGGCTCTGTTGACCGTGCACAACTCTGGAAACTACGGCTCGGTGCTGCAGAGTCTCGCGACTCAGAAACTGATTGAGGGCGCCGGTGCACGCTGCACCGTGGTCGACTCGCCGAGAGGGTCAGGAGATGAATCAAGGTACTTTTCGAAATCCGCATTCGCATGCTCCTTTAGCCTCGCAAATGTACTCCATGATGCGGAGGCGTGGGGCGAGAGAAAAAACATCGGTGTTTCGCGACTTCCTTGCGAGAAGGGCGAGGATATCCGATGAGCATTATAATTATTTCGAGGACCTTTATCGTTTGGGTGTCCAAGGTTATGATGCTTACTGCGTGGGATCCGATAGGGTGTGGGATATTGAGGGTCGAGGTGGTCAACCATCTCTACTTATCGTTCTCGCCGGATGATGCTCGACGCTTCTCATTCTCCCTCGTTTATTGAAATGAGGGCGCTCCGCAGGATGAGGAGCGCCGTGCGTGAAGGGTTGTCTCGTTTCGACGGCTTATCCGTCAGGGAGGCTCGAACACAGGAGTATCTCATGTCTCTCGGTCTCGAGGCTGGCGGCACGTGGATCCCACGCTCGCCATTCCCCTCCCAGTACTGGCGCAGATATCCTCCGCCCCGCTCGTCAGCGGTCGCTTACATTGCCGTCAACCCATCGTAACCCACTACTGGTAAACGCGGCTTCCGCATGAGCGAAAATAACCGGATTGCCCCTGGTAAGGATTGATTATTGGAGGACGATGCGCATGCCCGCGCAAAAGCTTTCGTCGCTCCTTCGGTGGAGGAGTTCCTCGGTCTTGTTAAGAATGCGTCATTCGTTGTCACCGATTCATATCACGGTGTTGCTCGCACATATTCGAGACGCAGTTCGCCGCCGTATCGCCTCCTCATTGCAGTATCCGTCTTCAGCTATTTTGAAACCGTCTGGGGACTGATCGTAATCTTATCCGCGCGGTCGAGCAGGTTGATGCAATCGCTCGGGTGCGCTGACCTTCAACCATGAACGTCTTGACCGTGAGCGTCAACGTGCTTCCGACTATATTCGCTCGCAGGTCTTGGGTGCGTGAGTATCGACGGTCCTCTGTTCTTCTTTGTCGGGTTTGTCGGGCGCCGTAAGCTATTCCATGCTCTTGCGTTGTGTGTGGGGACCTTCGGTTGGGTGCGTTGTTGAGAGCTGGTCGTATCCGGCTCGTTACGTTGAGTGTATGGACGTCTCGATTCTGCATAGATTCTTGCCGTAGTGCATTTCTGGGGAAGCAAGTAATGGTTGACGCTAAAGTCTGATGCGCGGTTGCCCTGCGTGGCAAGGACTCTTCTGGCTCCCGCTGACCGGATTCTGCGCCCGTGACCGTCCTGAAGGCGCCTGATTAACCAAGGCTCCGAGGGCCTGTAGAGAACGTGAGGACTTTCTTGAGGACAACATGCCGACATGCATCGGCGTGGGCACTCCAGCCTGTACCGGCCCGCCTGTCGGCCGCTGCACCGCGGCGCATTCTGAGGTCCTCCCTGAGGGTGCTGGGGCGCCGGGCGCTGATGGTGCGTCCGCGAGCGATGTGAGTTCCTCGGGCGACTCGCGTCACCGGCGGCCCGCTCAGCGTCGTCATGCACCGGCTGGCGGTTCTCCGACTCGCCCGACTGCACCTCGAGGGGCCGCCCCACAGCGCACATTCCCAGTGCCGAGGGCATCGAACGATCGATCTGTTCTGTTATCAATCAGTCACTGCAAGAACTCGAGGTGATCATTGTTGCTCGAGTGCCCGGGGCCGGTGATAACAACGCTAGTTCAGATCACGCAGTTTCCGCCGCGGTGTCCGTGGCTCAGCGGTTATCCGAGCAGGACTGCCGGATACGAGTCATGGCTGAGGCTGATATCGCCACCGGCGTGAGACCGCCGAGGCCCCACTGCTGACCGTCCTGGACCCCCACGACACTGTGGCTGCCGGAGCCTACGAGATCATGACCTCGCAGCTGTCGAACTCTGGCTCCCAGGCCGTCATCGGCGCGATGTGTCCTTCGAGAAGTCTCAATCCGTCGCGGCTGCGCCGAAGGCGTGCACGGCTAGTCGACGTGCTCGATGCCCTGGAGGATCCCCTGATGGGCCGCCTACTGGCCCGCACGGAACTCTGGCGCGTCGCCGTCTGTCCGGACGAGCTGGTCATTGAGGCGATAGTGATCATAGGTGCGATGGCGGCCCGCATGATCGACGTCATCGACCACTGCGTGCTTGCAGCGCTCTTCTTGCCGGGACACTCAGGACACTGATGATGGGGCTCTGGAAGACGGCATTGCGCGTGCGCAGGCCATAGTGAGAACTGCGGCGAGCACTCCGGCCCTTCTCAGTCGTCTACTGCGAGCGTGGATGCGCGACGAGGTGGTTGATCTGGCCATACGCGCTGTGGAGGCCCTCCCTTACGAATCCGGTCGGCGTCTACGCGACGATGTGGGTGGTCTGCTGCCTGCGGTCAGCGACAAGGCGTGGTCGCTGCTGCCCTGCTCGATCGCGCGTTGGTATGGGTCCTGCATACGGCACGCGCACAGCAGATCTGGAGGAGCTGATCGGCTCGCGCATTGAGGACACCACTGCGTGCCCGATCCAGCTGGTAGAGGATCCCCGAGCTCCTTTGCACGCCATTCCGCCGGTATTGGATCGAATCGCCGCCCTTGCCCGCTGAGCTGCTTACAGTGCACGCCTCGGACCTGCGGCTGATTGCAACGGGCTCGCCGCAGTGGAGGACGCCGTACTGTCTGGAAGCCAGAGGCCCGGGCATATGGGCGTCGGCCTTTCCTGCGATGATTCGGGGAGCCTGTTCATCGAGGCGTTCGACGACGATGGGGCTCGTCGCGAAAAGGGCGCGCTAGTCGAAAAGCGCGCACTGAATGCCGACGTCGAAGCCGATGACCCGTGGCACAGCCATATCAGTGAGGGCTACACCGCTGCTCTTTGGATGGCGGGGGAGCGAGCGGACGGGGAAACGGTGCGACTGCGTGCTGTCGCTGACTATTGCCGACAGAACCACTGCGGCCTGGCTGCCGACCTGCCGGAAGTACCCGATGGGCCAGCCGAAGGACACGGCGCAGGTGGGGCGTGCACGAAGCGGGCTCAGCGCGACTGTGGAGGTCACCCTCGACGCCGCCTGTATCGAGGACGGCATTCTGACCCTGGAGGGCTGTGTCCCAGACGCTTGACCCCATGATCATCAGGGCTCACTCACAGCGGGGACTATGAACTGACCGCGCATCGCGTCAGGACCGACGGCTGGAGAGAGTCGTCGCGGATCTGTACGACACGGCCTTTTGCCTCGGAGAGTACATGCTGACCTGAACTCGGTTCGAGCACTGGGCCCGTGTTCGCCGGCGTCTTCATCAGCGCTACTCCTGTCGAGCTGGCCGGGCACATAGCTCCATACGGCTGTGCACGGGGGCCGACCGGCAGGTCGCCCTGACTGTGATGCCCCTTTGACTGCTTTCTCGAGCGCTCGAGCTTCGGGCGTGCTCAACCGTCTCCCCGGGCCCCTGGGTCCTTGAAGCGCAGCTCGTCTTCGAACCTTCGATGGCTCGTTCCCACCGGTGAGCCCCCGGCCGCCATCGCCCGGATCTGCTCGCCCATGGTCTGACGCGCCGGTGTGGTGGACGGTTGCGGACGGTGCGACGAACGGCCCGCAGGCTCGACGCCCGTGGTTCGCGGATCAAGGGCGTGGTTTGAGGCACTGCGCACCGCTCGCATCATCATCGCCGACGAGCGCCTGCCTGGTGGTTCTATAAACGACCCCGGTCAGCGCATCATCCGGATTTGGCGCAGCATGCTGAACAATGAGGGCGTCCCAGACGCCCCGAGCCGAACTGGCTCGGCTGTCCTACCGGCGGCCGATGGCTCGTCAGGTGCCGCAGTGGGACCTTCTTCTGCCCCAGACGGATGCTGCAGCCCGCGACTTGTGCGCCTCGACGGGGTACACCGGTCGAACTTCCAGTTGTCGAGCAGCCTCGTAGTGATGGCTTTGAATGTCGGCCTGCTGGTAGGTGATGAGTGCAAACGACAAGCGCGCGCCTGATCTTTGATGTCCTGGCTGGCGAGTCTGAATCGTTCGGAGCTGCCGCTGGTCAAGCGTCGCGCTGACGACCTCTGAGCCCAGCAGTTCGACGCTCATACCGCGCCGCTCGTCATCCGCATGATTGCCGGCCGGCCGGGCGGCGGACCACGCCTCGTAGTGCTCGCGGGTGTCCCAGCGAGTTACGACGAAATACCGCTTCTCGCCGACGACGGGGCGCAGGAGCTCCGAACTCCAGAAACCCTCGGCAGTGTCCACCATCTTCTTCGGGCTGCGAAACGGCGCTCTATTCAGCATCGGACGCCTTCGGGGAAGGTCAGTGCGGTGATGTTGACGTAGGTCATGGAGCCTCCTCATTCGGCGATCCGGGCAGGCTCGAAGTACCTGCTCCACGGTTCGGCAGTTACGGCAAGGCGAGCCTACGTTGAACGTGCCGAAGCAGGTACGCACTCTCAAATATGGCGGTTGTGCTCAGGGCCGAAATAGATGTCATCAAGAGTGGCGGTCAGCAGGCTGCGCTCTCTCAGGATATCGATGATCTGCCCGTACAGATGGGTCACCGTGGGGAAGTTGGCATGGCCGATCACGATATGCTGCGCCAGTAGCCACTGCCGAGCCGCATCGAGCAGAGTGCCCTCGTCCAGCAGCGGAGTCGCCGAACGAGCCGTACCACATGGTTGATGTCGTGTACCCCAGTGAGGCGCACACAGAGTCGGTCCAGTCATTGCGATAGCCGTAGGGCGGTCGGATGAAGGGAGTGCCGGTGACACCGTAGTTGTTATTCAGGAACTCCTCGCACTGGGTCGGTTCTGAGACGATCCCTGACCGTCCAACGATGTCAGTCCCGAGTGAGACCACGTGTGTTGCCCAGTTGCACTTGTCCGACCCACCAGCGGCTGCCATCTTGTCTCGCAGTCCGTCCAGCCGGGATAGGAGGCTCGTGACGAAGAAGGTCAGACGCACTCGATTCCTTGGCGAAGTCGAGGGTAGGCGTCCACCACTGATGAGTCGGCGCCGTCGTCGACGGTGATCGCTACCGTGTCGCCGGACATCGTCGGGCATGGGCCTGTGATGACGGTATCGATCTCGGCGGGTGCTGGGCAGCCTCGGCGGCCCGTCCTGAGCCACAGGGGCTGCGTGATGGGGTGGGTGAGGGCGTCGGGCTCGGGGTCGGTGAAGGTGCCTCATTGCTGACGCGGCTGGCGAGGAGGAGGATTGGCTGCTGCCGTATCGTGCGCAGTCGAGCAGGAGGCGAGGGCTGCGGCTGCCGGCAGCGAGCATGAGCATAAAGTCGCGTCGTTGCATGCGGAGCATCCTGAAGTCATCAGTGTATGGATAGGGGCGCCCGTGCCGGATTCGGGGTATTGGGATGGTATTGGGATACTGGGCGGTGCGGGCGCTGCGGCGGTGCCCTGCGCCGACTTCTACAGGGGACGCCCAGGCGCCAACGCGGCACCGGACGAGGGCAGGGTGGCTGACGGGGTTTGAAACCCGCGACCTCCTGGACCACAACCAGGCGCTCTGCCGACTGAGCTACAGCCACCATTGTTTGCGAGCGATCCGCAACGAGTCGGTACTTTATCCGCTTGCTCGTGCCCGTACCAACCCGGGTTCCGTGTACTGCATCACGTGTGCAGGCGGCACCGGCACTGGGCCTGCAGGTCTACAGCAGTGATGATGTCGGATGCGTCGAGACCTTCTCGGCCACGGCCTTGCACTCCTCGCTCGTGCCCTCGCCTGCGGGGAAGAGAACCCGCGGTACTAGCGCAGCCGTCTCCATCGACTCCAGAATGTCGGCCAGGGCGCGGTGTCCGCCGTGCTTCTCCGGGGAGTGGAAGAAGGTGCGCGGATACCAGCGCTTGGCGAGCGCCTTTGATCGAGGACACATCCACCGACCCGGTACGAGATGGTCGACGAGCTCGGGCACTCGCGCACGAGGAAGGCCTCGTCGGTGCTCACCGAGTTCCCCGGCCAGCTGAGCTGTGCAGGTTGAGACCAACGACCTGACATAGTCCAATACCGCGTGCTGAGCCTCGGCCATAGTGAGGCCGTTCCCGAGCTCGTCGGAGGCCCGGAGGAGGGTGCATGTCCCGCACGAAGTCGCCCATCTGCTCCAGCGCCGCCGCCGGGGCCCCTGATGAGCACGTCAACCTTCCCGAGGGGCTTGAGGTCGTAATCGGTGACGACGGCCGCCACTCTCGATGAGCGCATCCGCGCTCAGGTCGAGGCCGTCATCTTCGCAGTCGATCCACACCAAGGGGTCAGCAGTAGTCATCTGTCGGCTCACGCTGGCCGAGTGCCCCAGACCGCCTGCGGCCGACCCCAGCCAGCCCGGGATCACGGATTATCGATCCCGCGCCGTGCCCCCGACAGTGATCTGAACCTGCAAACCATCGGATTTAGAAGGCCGGTGCTCTATCCATTGAGCTACGGGCGAGTGGGCCCTGCCTGGGCTCAGATTAGAGTACGGCATGATGGCTTTTGAGGCACTGGTGGGCACTTATCCCCATCGGCAGTGCGTCATCGAGTCCCACCTGAGTCTCGGCGCCGGTATCGTTGGAGTCAGGCCCCGGGCCTACACGCCCAATGTCATCCTGAAAGGACCCCGTGTCCCCCACTGCAGCAGCCGTGCGTCTGTCCGCGGCCCCCGCCCATGTCCAGCCGCAGATCTTCACCACGCCTTTCGTTGTCGGGCGTCTGCCGGAGTGCGAGTTCGTGATCTCCAACTCCTCATTAGTCTCCGCCGTCACCTGCGAGTCTCGCCCACGCCTCAGGGTGGCTCGTGGAGAGCCTGTCCGAGAACGGATGGTGGTCAACGGCCGGAAGATTCGCTAGGTGCTCGTCACGTCTCCGACTCGGGATTCACCCCGCCGACGGATCGGGCCCTGGCCTGGACCTCGTTCCGACTTCAGGCTCCTGTCGGCGGGCCCCCGTCTGCGCCGATGCCCGCTGCGGCCCCGCATCAGCAGGCCGTTCCGCCTGTGCGCGTCCGGGGCCGGGGCCGTCCCGGCGAATGCACTTACCGTCGTCCCGCCCGGTACGCCGGCGAGGACCGAGCGTCGCCGCCGGACGCCACGGCGCTCAGCCGATGGGCTATAGGCGCACAGGCCCCTGGTTACGGTCCCGGCCGGCTGCGTCTTCAGTGTCTTCAGCGCCTTCGTCGGCGGGGATGGCGATGGTTCCCGGTTACGGCTCGGCCGTCGGCCTCCTCGGCTGCGGCCGGAACGACCATGGCCGTGGCTCCGCGGCCGGCCGCAGCCATCGGCGGTCCTGCCTCGGAGGTCAGGCCCCGGTCAGCCTCCCAGGTCACCATGTCCAGATCAGTGGCTCGGGGACGATCGGTCGCCGCCCCGACAACGCCTTCACCGTCAACGACCCCACCATGTCCGGGCGCCATGCGCGCATCGATGTGATTCCGCAGGGCGCGCACGTCGCTGATCTCGGCTCGTGGCAACGGCGATCTGCTGGGCCATCAGCGACCAGACCTACACCGTCACTCAAGCCGACGGTGGTCCGCATGGGGTCGAGTCATCGAGATCAGCGACGGCGGCTGCCCTGAAGACTCGGCGGTGGCGGCGGCGAGTTTGCGGGCGCGATCTGACGTTCAGCGAACGACGGCAAGCTGCGTCTCGCGATGGGATCTCGCCCAAGCCTGCATGAGCCGCTGGCGGCGGTAGGCCCTCGGGAGCGGGGCAGTCGACGCTGCTTCCGCGCACCGACCGGTGAGCAGATAGCGCAGGCCGGGCAGTGGTGCTCTTCGATGGTCTGGACGCCCGTTTCGAGCACCATCCGGTCATGCGCAACAAGATTTGGCGTGGTGCCGCAGAACGACGAATCCCATTCTGCTTTGACGGTGGCAGCACCTCGAGTACGCCGCCGAGCTGCGCTCGCCGGGCGATGCGACTGAAGCGTGAGCGGCGTCGCGGATCGAATACAGAGGTGCTCGGGTCCTCGACCTGGTCAGAGCATGTGGACAAAAGCGGTCACGAAGTTGTCCGGCGGCCAGCGCAAGCGGGCAGTCGGACTGCGATCGAGCTGTTGACTCGGCCCTTCGCCGTTGCTCGTTCGGCGTAGAGCCGACCTCCGGTCTTGATCCCCAGCTGGATCGTGACGTGATGGAGCTGCTGGCGACTCTGGCTCACGGGACGCGTCCGGGGGACACGGGCCGCACGGTGATGGTGGTGACCCACAATGAGAACCACATCGATCGGGCGGACAAGGTCTTGATCCTGGCGGTGGCGGCGAGCGTCGGTGCACTTTCGGTCGCCCGCCAGGTCATCCCTCATTTCCGGGAGCGTCTGGCCGAGCTCCGCTCAGGGCAGCTGGTGGTCTCTCGCCCGCGTGGCTTCCCCGACCCCGGCGAGATTGAGGGCTTCGCGGATGTCTACGCCCTGATCCGAAATCACACCCAGATGCTGCGCGCTCACCTCGAGGCGGTTGAGCCTTCGACGCGACGGGGGGACGGGCGGCGGATCCCCACGGCATTGTCGTCCCCGTATCCCGTAGCGCCTCAGCAGTCGAGGATGCGGCAGATCCGACCTCGTGCGCCGGCATCTGCGCATCGTGCGGCGGGATCCGTCACATTCGGTCTTCATGCTCGCTGCCCATCATCAGGGGCCTGCCCACCAAAAGTCACCTCCGGAAGCTGAATGGCTCGGTACTGGAACTTCCGCCCAACGCCCGGATAATCCCGTCGCGTCGTCTACTTCCACCCAGGCTCTTGAGCCCTCGTGGATTCCTCATTACGGGCGCGGGCGTTCGTCACATGGCTGCGATGATTCGTGAACTGCGGGGAGCGGGACGTGTCTGCGGGAGAAGGCAGGTGGCCTGCGCGCGGGCGCTTATCTGATGTCCAAGGCGATCGTGCTTGGCGCTGGATCGCCACGGTGCAGACCGCGACCGCGATGGAATCGCCGCACTGGAATGTAGCAACTTCTCTGATGCGGCACTGCTGGGCAATCCGGCTCTGAACGCGGTGTGCTGCTGGGCGGTGGCCCTCGCCTCTGGTCCGCTGGGGCTGGCGATCTCGGCGTTCGTGTCCTCTTCCTGAGCAGGTCATGCCGGTACCGGTGGTCCTCGACTGCGTGGGCAGAAGCTGGTCCTCGCCGGTGGCGTGGTTCCAGCCAGCCGGGCGCGCGGTATTCGAGCAGCTGGCCCGGTTCATGCCGCCGGCGCGCTGGGGATACGCGATGGCCGCCCTCCACCCATCGATAAGGAACCAGATCGTGCCTCACCGCGAGGGACAGCCTGCAGGGCGCACACCACAGTCAGTGGAGCGACTGATTACGGCATCCTGTCGGCCATCGGCCTGGTCTGCTCTGATCATGTGTTACGCGGACTGGCCCGTCGCGGGCGCCGCTGACGCCGCGGCACCGCCGTTGACCCGGCACGGCGCGTACGACCCGAGTACGCAAGCACTCCTCGGACCGCTGCAACACTGTCGCATCATCGCTTGACGGCCCTGCAGTAAGTTGGCACCATGGTCGCACCCACGTCCTACTCTCCGGCAGGATGCTGTTTCCGTCTCGGCGCTCAGTCGCGCCCGCAGCTCATCGGCGTCCTGGACCGATACCGTGGGGACTCTGAACGGCTTGAGCTCACGCCGCGACGCCGATGGCGTCGCCGACGCCTGCGGCGGATGCGAACCAGCCTGATCGGCTGCAGGTCTGGAGACCATGTGCTGCCGCGACTCTGTCGATGCCGGATCTGCCCGCCGTCGTCGTCGTGGGCGGCTCCACCGCGCGGGCAAGCCCATCGCCGCTTCAACCCGCCCATGGCGCCGAGGTCTCGAGTGCCGTCCGCGACCCACGACGCGCACGCCCGTGCTGGTTATGAAATCCGGAGGACGACCGATGCCGTGCGCTGACCATCCTTTGGCGCAGGTGCCGTAGCGCCTCTAAGACCGTTCCGGCGGGCCTCGGCCCTTGTTGATGCTCTCTCGACCTCGACCTGCGCACGAGGCCAACCGGCTCTCTGGCGCTGCGTCTTCTGGAGGCCGCTGACCTGTGGCTCTTCATCACCACCGCCGCGCGCGCGCGGCGACGCACCCCTGGTCGTCTCTTGAGGATGCCAGCGCAGACGCACAGACCCATCGGCGTTGCGCCACCGGGTCCCCGCCCGATTCTTCCGGAAGCGCGCCGCGACCCGGTGACCCAGCCTTGAGGGACTGGGGCTGGCCGAGTCCCCTCTTCGTCATCATCCTCGACGCGGGTCCCCATGAGGGCCTGCTGCCCGAGGGGATTCAGCCGCGTCGCCGCCGCGCGACCGAGTTGAGTTCGCTGGCGACGTCATCGTGCTGCCGGCCTCGGCACGCCGCACCGGGCACAGCATTACGGATCGAGCCTGCGCGCCGACGCCCGGCCCGGCGGACGACGTCGATGCTCGGTGGGATGACGCCGCGACCTCGGCTCGAGAACGCCACCCAGGTCTCTTCTTTCCGCGCCAGTGGCGATGCAGGCGGAGCATCGATGGGCGCCTGCAGAGCTCGCAGCCACCCGTTGCTGGCTTTGGCGTCCACCGGCGGGCCTCTGGCCTCCACGAGCGGCGCTGGAGCCCGGCCGCCGCCCGCACTGCGGCTCTTCGGGCGTCGCACGATGCGCGCGCACGGCCCTGAAGGACCTGGCCGCCGCATGCCGTCGAGGTTGTCGCCGACAGGCCCGCGGCCGCTCTGGCTTCTGTGCGGTCCGTGTGCCTGAGCTGTGGGACCGCGCAGGCGTGCCGGAGGACGCCGCGGCAGCGCCTCCTCGGAGCCACCCAGGCGCTAGCACCTTCCATGCGCAGTGCGCGCAGTCAGGTCCCGCGCGAGCAGCTGGTGCCTCGCCAGTGGCCCGCCCAAGCGTCAGGAACGCCGACAGTGTTAGCGCCAAGCCTGCTCGCTGCGTCGCTGCTCGGGGTCGATGGTGCGTCGAGGCCGCTCGCTGCAACCTGGGGGCCGGCTCGAGGCTGTTGGCACAGGCGCGCAGCGCCCTGGTTCAAACCCTCACCGCCGAACTCGCTAACGATCGTGCCCGCGGTCGCCCGTGCGCCTCGCTCCGTCCCTTCTTTGGCCGCAGCCCCGCGCCTGCGTGCCGGTGAGCTTCCACCCCTTCACCGGCCTCTGGAGCATCCGCATGACTCTGTGAAACCATTCATCGTGCATACCGAGCCTCCGATGCCATCCACCTCGAGGCCCGCTCTGTCCCGGTTGCAGGAACCGCACCGACGCGCGCGTCTCACAGAGGTGCCCGCGCCTGGCGATTCCCGGCGAGGCAGGGCGCTCGAGGAGGTTGGTGAGCGTCTCGCACCGGGCGTTGATCGCTGGACCGTTGTGGGCCCTGTCTCGGCGGTACCGGCTCGGGCAAGTCCCTTTGTTCAACGCCTGACCCAGCTGCAGTGCGCCCGTTGATGTGCCGAGTTCGCCGTTCACCATCACGTCGCAGGCCGTGCCTGCTCCTGGGGCGACGATGCGAGTGCCCTTCTGACTTCCTGAGCGTCGGCAGTGAAACGTCGCATACGCCGCGAGTCCCTCCTGGACCGCTTCGGATCAGGACGAAGCTCGTTGGCTGGTCCTGCTCGACGTTCCCGACTACGACTCTGGTGACGACTGCGCACGCTCTGCAGAAATCGATCTGCCCTCGGTGCCGCTGGCTCGACGGTTCTTGTGTGGGTCGTCGATCTGAAGTATGCCGATGCGGCGCTGCACGACGGTCGTTGGCCTGCAGCGGTCTGGGCGCCCGTCAGGAGGACATGCTGATTCGTAGGTCAACCTGTCGTAACGCCCTCCCCGCCGGGGAGCTTCGACGTTAGCGACGTGCACGACCCGCTCACTCGCCGTACGGCTATCAGTATCGTCAAGGTCCTGCCAGTCTCTGCCGTGCAAGCGGCAGATAACCCGAGGACAAGTCCGGTGAGATCCTGCAGCGATCGCGTGCGGCGCACGAGTCGAATGCGGCTCCGACCGGCATCCGCGGAGAGCTTCCTGCCGGTCACCGCCAGGTTGCGCCCGACTGCGGCGCACCGAGATCGTGCTCGATCCGGCAGGGGCTCAGGATGCTGCCGCGTCCTCGTCCCGCGCTTCGGGAGCGCAGGCTGTCGAGGACTCTGGTGCGCACGGGACTGGCCGCCCCGCCGCGCCTTTGGCGCGGCCTGCTGAGCCGCCATCCAGAACCGCGGTGGCAGCCACTCGCACCCACCTGGCTGCAGCAGGTGACTGGGGCTGCCGCCGGCGGCGTCGCGCAGCGTCGAGGACGCCAGTGCCACTCCCTGAGGCTCCTGGCCGCCCAGCACCGCTGCGGCGGCTGGTTTCGGTCCCGCCGCCCGGTCACCGAACACCGGTCATCGAACCCGCTTGGTGGGGAGGGCTTTTTGACTCGTGCTCGATCGGGCTGGCCTGCGGGGCGCCGCTGCTACGGTGGCGACCGTGCGGGAGTGACAGTCGCCTGTCGAAAGTTGCCGCCTCGGCGTGACTCGCCGCCGCGGCGATCACGCGTCGCTCACGGTGCGGCAAGGAGGCCCTCGATCTACGGTTTTACTCAGGTGCGCGCGCACGCGTCTCCTCGGTGGTCGCCCGCGGTTTGACCGCCCGGCGACGGCGTGCTCAGCCGTCATCGCCAGCTCCAGGAGGCGCTCGGCATCAGTGCCCTTTCGCGCTGCCTGCTCTCGAGTCCCGCTGATTTTCGCCGTCCTGCGCGGAGCGCCGGCAAGCTCATAGCGGGTTGGCATTGCGGTCCTGCGGGACCCTGTGACGGCGACGGATGGCGATGGGTCGTCATGTCTCACAGGACGGCTGCAAAGGAAGGCCGTTCCAGCGGTCACGCACATTGGGAGAGGCGCATTGTGCTGCTTCGAGCGACTGTGGAGGAGAGCCAGCGCGGTGCTGGCACTCGTCTTCGCTAGGAGCACATCACGAGCCGTCAGCTCGATCTCGTCGTCCAGGGCCCCCTGGGCACCATCCGTTGTCTCGCGTACGTCTTCCGGGCGTCTCTTCTGGGTTACATTTCCGCGTCGCCACCGCTTTCTGTCCTTCCGCGCCGAGAGGTACGCGCGCGATGGCCCGACCATCTGGTTCACGGCCGCGCCTGGGGTTGGTCTTTGCCGAGAACCCGTGCCTCTGCCAGCCCGGCACAAGGCGTGATCCTGTCGTCCTGGTGCCGCTTCTCCCAGGACGCGTGGGAGAACGAGTCGTGAGCGCGGGTGACCAGCTGTCGTGACTGCCGTGTGCGGCGGACCCTGGACCTGTCATGGGCGAGCCGCGCTTCATGCGGGTCGCCCGCACAGCCTGCGCATACCGGCGCTGCGTGATGCGATCGACCTCGGCCGGGTCAGCTCCTCGAGCGCCTTCCGCGGATACCGCTTCTGGAGTCGGAGGGCGCCGCAGATCGGCCTGCGGGAGACTCCACCTGAGGATGCCCATTGGGAGACGCCGCCTGATGAACCGTCGATCGGCCGGCTCCTCGGCCGATCCAATGGCCCACACGCCCGCGAAGAGGCCCTTGTGTGAGTCGAGCCTGAGGGAGAACCGACGCGGATGCGAGGGGCGGCAGGCGATGCTTGCGCCGTCTCAGCAGCTCTTGCTCCAGCACCAGCCAGCTCAGGTCCGCCGGGTGCGCGCGGACGCGTAGCACTGATGAGCACCCGGGTCACGACCTCGCCGCAGTCCGCCCGTCCTCCACGGCGCGCATGAGCCGGTCCTCGCGCCGCGCCCACCTCGAGAGCGGTCAGCTGAGCGCCACGCGCCGTCGCCCCAGCAGCCACCCGGCCTCGGTATCGAGTGCGGCGCCTCGCATCTCAATACGCAGTCGTCTCTGCCCATCAGCACGATTCCGGGCGCCTCCGGCGATGGAGGCGCGGGGACCGTTTGCGCCGTAGCAGACTGGCAGACCCGACTCTGCGGGCCTTCGCTTGCGAGCAGGTCCGGATCCCGTGATCACAGGTGTGCACCAGGCGTGACCGCTAACCCCTGTCGACGTCGCGTCGTCCAGTAGCCGGTGACAGCGCGGATCTGCTCGTCGATGAAGGATGCAGCCAGGACGGTGAGAAACTCTCCGCCCATGAACCGACGTCGATGACATCGCTGGAGGACGGGTGGGGGCGGCGGTGCGTTTGGCATGGCTCACACGCCAGCGCGGGCCGCGACACGATCAACACGGTCCGCGTGTCACGCCGAGGATTCTGGCCAGTACTGGATACCGTGACGCGGAATGGGCGTGACCACGCTCGCATCGCCAGGAAGCAGCCACTGGATGATCTTGATTCCGATCATGTCTCCGTTGTTCACAATCGCGCCCGCCCCGCGCGCGATGATGTCTCGCTGATCAAGGTCAAGAAGGACGAGTTCGTCTTCTCTTGTGGGCGCTCTCGGCTCTGGGAAGTCACCTTCCTGCGGCTGGACCCTGCGCGAGTGAGAGCGGCCCCACCTCGGCCCATCCACGTGCTGGGCGCGACTTGTCCCAGATCTCCAGCCGGAAGGTCCCGGGCTGCGTCAGGAGATCGGCTTCGTCTCCAGGACTTCCCGTCTTCTGGACAATACAGTCCGTTCGAGAACGTCGCCATCGCCTCACAGGTGATCGGTAAACCGCGTCACTACATTCTGTCGGCGGTGCCGAGGCCTCGACCTGGTGGGGCCTGGATGCGCGCGAAGCGCTTGCCGCATGAGCTCTCCGGTGCAGTGAGCAGCGCGCACGCCATTGCCCGGAGCCACGTGTCAACCGTCCCAAGCCGCCCATGGCGGATGAGCCGACCGGCAATCTCGACGACGTCGGTAGGGAATCATGCGCCCGCTCGACCGCATCAATCGGCAGGGGACCGCGTGGTTATGGCCACTCACGATGACGAGATCGTCGATCAGATGCGCAAGCGCGTCATCGAGCTCAAGGCGGGTGAGGTCGTGCGCGACCAGGCCCGTGGTGTTTACGGCTCGGACCGCTGAGAGAGGTACCCATGCGCTTACGCTTCATCCTTTCCTGAGACCCTTTCAAGGGTTTGACCTCGTAACCCGCCACGACCTCGTCTCGGTCATCCTGGTGGCCTTTCATCTCCTTATATTGTCTGTCGGCGCCTCGGCCCTGCTGCAGGCGCAGATCTCCACCATGAAGGGCGACTGGTACGACAAGGTCGAGGTCAGCGTCTACATGTGCCCGGCATCCTCCTCTGGGGCCGCCTGCCCGGACGGTGAGGCCACCCAGGAGCAGATCGACGCTGTTAGCGAGTCAACTCGACGCGCTCAAGCCCGCGTCAAGAGCCACACCTCTCGAGTCCGCTGCGGAGGCCCACCAAGTTCAAGGAGGTTCACGGCGAACGGCCCATCGGCCGGAACGCCACCGGAGGACATGATGCCGAGTTCTTCTGCATCGCGCTGTCGATCGACGCGAGCAGTTACCCAGGCTGCGTGGCGGAGCAGTGCCCACCGGCCGCGACGGCGTCGAACGCGTGGTTGATCTTCGCGCAAGACTCTGGAATCGTTCTTCCTGGTCATGAATCAGCCTCGTGGATCACCGCCGCCGCGACATGCGCCGTCGCCGCTGCGCTCGCTGATCTCCACCACGATCCGGTTTGGCCCGCGATGAGCCGGGTCCACAGGAGACAGTGACTCATGCGTCCGGTGGGTGCCTCCAGGTTCTTTTCATCCACTCGCCCTTCTTCATGCTGGAAGCGCCATAGCCAGCGCCTGGTCGGGGCCTTCGCGCGCCGGCGCATTGTGGGGCCGGTGTGTACTCTTCATCGTCGACGTGATTGGCCTGGCTGAGTCGCTGACGTTCATCAACACGGCGTTCGTGTCCACCGATGCTGCTGCTGGCCTCGCCCCTCAGTCTGCACGCGATCGTCCTAGCGGTTGTCCTCCCTCCTTCCCGTCGAAGCATCACGCTGCTTTGATCGCGGCGTCCTTCCTTCCTCTCAGCGACGCATCCGCTGGCATTCTCCAAGGTCTCGTGGCGACCGGAGGTGTCGAGTGCCAGTAAGTGCGCACCTCGCTGGGAAGCGCCGTCTGCTCAGCGTGCTCGGCGGTGATCGCGCTTTGGTGGTGGTCCTCTGGGCATGATCGCTCCGGGCGGACGACCGTTCCGATGCGGTCGACCAGCAGCAGAACGAGGAGGCGCAGTAGCGGCAAACCAGAACCCCGGCTCTCCTCCCGCAGGCGTCTCTCGCGAGCTGGCAGGCCCATCTCGATCTGGCAGAGCGCCGAAACGGCACTGACCACGGTGGCCCAGGACGCGATCTGGACCACAGCTGAGTCCACGCTGAGCGCTGAGAAGGAGCGCGAAGGTGCCAGACCGCCTCTGACTGGTCTCGACGTCGCCGGGAGGTGACCTGACCACCGTCACTGAGGAGGCCGGACGCCTCCCCAGGCCGATGCCTCGGAGAGCAACGTTCTCTGTGGCTGACCCGGTCGTCCACGATCACCAGGGGGAGAGCAGCGTGGAGCTCCTGGTCGCACGTCTTGTCCTCCTCCTCCGATACGGTCGATGACCTCAATCAGCGGGCTCCCACCATGGAGGATCGCCGCTCCATTCAGAGAGAGACGGTTCTGGCATCCGGCGGAGGCCGAGCGGGCTCAAGACGCCAACCGCAAGGCCCGATCAGATGCGGTAGCTGACCGAACCGTGTCTCCACCTGAAGGATGAGGCCGACACGCGGAGACGGAGGCCAGGACCGCGCGCGATGAGGCCGTCACCAAGCGCTGGGATGAGGTTGCGACTGCTAGTCCGGGATAGGAGACAAGGCAGCCCAACTCCTGAGACCTCAGAAGGAGGCTGGAGCAGCAGCAGACGCAGGCGGCTGCCGACGCGGACGCCGCGCTGCCGCATTGGTGGAGATCGACGTTGCCAACCGGACCGCTTTGGCGAGAGCGAGAACACGGTGTCCTGACGTGACTCGCATGCGCGACCCGCTGGGGCGATGGCTATATCGTGCATCCCATTGGGAACTGTTCGTCATCTTTCGGCGATCGCGTTCACCCCGTCAAATGGTACCGGTGGTCAGCATCAGGCGCCGATTCCCTCGCGGCAGCCGAGGGCACTGCAGCGTACGCCAGTGGTCCTTCACAGCCGTTGCTACGTACGACCCGAATCGTGCGGTATCGGAATCGACATCACTGTACAGCTAGTAGACGGGCATTCGCACGTCATCTCTGTGCCACTTTGTCAAGGCGCGGGCCATCCTCGACGGGCAGCAGGTCAGATCGCGGCGACCTGTCGGCGCCATCGCCCGACGGCGCAGGACGGGGCCCCACGTCCACTTCCAGGTGGCGCAGGGACGGCGGTGCATCGATCCGATGACGTTGCCCGGTTTCTCGACCGCACCTGCGCATGCCGATCCCCGAGGCGGCCGGAGACATTAACGTCCGCTTCAGGCAGATTTGACGATGCTGGCCGGCCGCGTAGTAGGCTGGGACACATCGCGCCCGCCGGCCCATGCGGTGACGCGCCCAGCATCGATTGTAAGTGTATCCGTGGCGCTGCAGCCGACGCACGGAAGAAGCCCACGCCGAGTGCACGCCAAGGTTACCCGACGCCCATAAGACGATCGCACAACAGAAGGCGACCACGATCATTTATTGAGGACCGTTACGAGGCTTCGCCTGTGTTGACGGGGAACCGAGGTCAAGGCCCTGGTGGATGGGCGCGCCTCCCGGCCGAGGCGTGGATCGAGATCGATCGTTGCGGTGAGGCCTGGCTTCAGGGGCGCACACATCTCTGCGCATCTTCAGGAACCTGAACACCACGCCCCGCGTCGTAAGCGCAACCGTTGCCCACCGCGCCCAGTCGAGCGGCTGGCTCAGAAGGTTCAGGCGGCGCCGTTAAATGCGCCTCTGAGCTGCATCACCATCGGACGCGCTAAAGTCGAGATCGCTCTGGCCCGGGGTGCGTGACCGACAGCGCCAGCTGCGTGAGGCTCAGGATAAACGCGAGGCTGCGCGCCATGGCGGCTGCCAACCGGCGCCGAGGGTGAGAAGTCTCTCGTATCTGGTGACGCCAGGAGCGGTGAGAGCATTTCAGCCTGAGCCGCTTCTTCCCATGACTGATGGCGGTCCTGCTGCCGGCTGCGAGCACCAGTGGTCGTGGACACAGCCTGGATGAGCCGACAATGTCCGTCAGGGCAGCGCATCTCGGCGCTCAGGGCAGCGCGCGGCCTGCGTTAGCGGGGCTCAGGCTGAGGCCTCGGGCAGGATGTGGTGGTGATGCCTCCTGGTCCAGGAGCCAGCGCAGCGCGACCTGCACCGGCTGGGCGCGGTCAGACGAGCTCGCGGCACAGACCATGAATCCACGGGCCGCCTGCGGCTACGTCGTCGGGGACGACGGAGAATATCCGCCGGCGTCGAGTGAGGCGACTGCCGCAGATCCGTCTCGGTGTCCCGCGGTGGTTGCGGAGAGGCCTCAGGCAGGGGGCACCCTGGCGATCACAGCAGTACCGGACTCGTGCGCTGCGGGCAGGACCTCCTCCAGTGGCTTGTGCCAACATGTTGACGATGAGCTGTACGCTCGCGGTGCCGGATGGCGGATCGCCCGAGTGCCTGTTCGCAGGTCTCTGCGCTCACCCCGCAGGAGCGGATTCTGCCTCAGCGACCAAGTCATCGAGCAAGTCCCAGATATGCGGTGCCCCGATGAGCTTGGTTTGCGGATTGTGCAGCTGACCAGGTCGATGGTCTCAAACAAGGTTCTCCCGGAGCGATCGTTCCCAGAGTAAGGGGAAGTTGTCGCGGACCGGTTGGCTGTCGTCGGGGACTTTGCGCCCTCATCTGTACACCACGAGCCCGCCTTCGGGCGGTGGCGAGGAAGGCGGCCCACGAAGCGCTCTGAACGACCACTCATAGACGTCATGGTGGTCGATGAGGTTCACGGTTTCCACCGGGTGGCCTGAAGGGCTGCCGTCGTCGGGATCGGTCTCACGGTCGGATGCCCAGCCGCCGTGTCCACGCCGACGGCCGAGTACAGGCTGTCCCAGCAGCGAATGGGCGATTCTCCGCGGCGTCCTCCTGGGAAGATCGACCGGGCCTACGAGGCCGAGCGTAGTCGCGCGAGGTCCGGGCGCCCAGGGATGAAAGGGCCGGTAAGAGCGGCATAGGTGTTGCCATGGGGCCGATGGTTGACCCGATGTGCGGCGCTTCCGGCGTCCAGCGCCACTGCAGGTGCACTGGTTCTAGAGTCATGCATCGCTCGCTCGCGAGCACATCGCTCCGCTGGGCCATCGGCCCGGTAGGGACAACTCCCATTGGTGGGATGTACCGGTTTCGACGACGGTCGGGATTCAGAAGCGGTCGAGTGATGCACAGTCATCTCTGTCAACGCCCTGCGCGAAACCAGTAGGTGCCGATAACACCTCGCACCGACTTCGCCCTCGCCGCCTGAGCGAGCTCCGAAGTCCGTCAGCCTGGGTCTGCTTCCCGCTGGTTCCTGGCGTCATCCAGGAAGCCACTGCTGAGGTCCTCGTCATCGACCTGCGAACATCGTGGTGACTGGAGCCTGCGTCGTGGCGTCCTTGTTCGCGTGGAGACGCGTGGGCCGAGAAAATCGCCAGCGAACTGCGCCTGGAGAAGTCCCGTTGCACCACCGTCGACCGGGGTCCGATCCCCCATCTCCACCAGTTGGCTTGTTGCATACGCCGCGATTGATCGCGAACAGCGATATGGGTATCCATCTCAAAGAGGGCGGGTACCGCTGTCGCCACCGCTCGCACATGACCGCCGCTCGTATAAGGCTTCTCCTGAGCGCCGCCGGCGACTGAGGAGCAGCCGTCGGCGACTCGTTTCGTCACGCCGTCACCGATCTCGGTGTGAGCGGACCGAACTCGGTGCGAACCTGACCGATCTCGGTGGGAGGGGGGCGAGGCGCGACCCGGGCGGCCAGTTGGCGGGGAGGCTCACCGATCGGAGGCGCCTGCAGAGGCGTAGTGCCCTGACCGCCGCCCCTGTAGGCATCTGGGTCGCCGGCTCGAGCTGCCCGAGTACGGCGCGGTGCGTATTGGCCGCAGTATGATGTCCTCCGGATGCGGCGCGTCCAGCAGCGGTACTGTCAGCATGTGCACGCCCAGAACGCGTCCGTCTGCGACCAGAGCTGGCTGGCAGCACCAGGCACGGCGAAACGACATCCGGCCCGTGGCATCCGCCCAGCGGCAGCCCCCGCTGCGTTCGCCGCCCCACGGATCACCTGCTCGGTCAGGGAATCGTTCAAGGATTATGCGCACTTCGACGACCTCTCTCGCAGAGCCCGTGTCGTTCCGCTTGAGCAGGCTGCGGAAGACCAGCGACCACCATGGGGCGCATAGAGATCTGACCGACGAATATTCCATGGTTGTGGCGCACCTCGACGATGTCGAGGGCCACCAGTGTGCGGATTTGCGGGATGACGAGCGACATGCCCAGGTCGGCGCACAGCCGCGATCTGGTGGGTCTCCGGACGGCAGCCTGGCGATGTAGTCCGATGGCGCGTTGATCGCGGCTGAAGCCTGCGTCGCTGCAGCCCTGTTGATGGAGAGGCGAGGCGCCTCGCTTCGTATTCATGGCAAAGTCATTAGACCGGAACTCCATCGTCGTGCTTCAGTGGGTCCTGCGAACCGGACGACCTCGACTGGACCTCGTCCGAAGGATCATCACGAGATCGTAAACGATCCGGCTGACGTCCTCGCCGCTACAGTCATCCTACCAATCAGACAACAGACGTCAGACTTCAGGAGAACAATGGCGATCTCAACTCCGCGGCCTGCCGTGACTTCATCCGCCTTACGTCCACCATGGGGATGGTTGCCGGTTTCGCCGCAGCCTGGCTGCATGCGGTGTGTCCTCCGGTGGCTCGGTGCCTCGGGCGCCGGGAGCGCCAACCCCGACGGCACTATCACCGCGGGTATCTCCTACGAGTTGGACGGAGCGGCTATGACCCGATGACCACGACAGCTGGTCTGGACCGTCGCCGCCAACTGGCACACCCTGAGGGGTCACCGAGCCGGACGCGTCAGCCGCGAGGTACGCGGCTCTCGGCAGACCCGCCCAGTTGTCGACGACACGACTTACGATGTCGCTCCCTGCGCGACGGCGCCGTTCTCCGACGGCAGCGACGTGACCGTCGAAGACGTCGTCTTCCTTCGAGCGTTCTCGACCCGGCGAACAACGCCCCACAGCCCCATCCGGAGCCGGCGACGGCGATTACCACGATCCACCCGGTCGCCGATAAACGTGGTCGAAAATAATCAAATTGAACCGATTCCATCCATTGCCCCAACCGTCTTCGACACACCCACCGGTATCCATGTTCACTGCCCCTGATAAGATCTGCACCAGATATAATGTTGTACCGATGGCACCGCGATGATACTGATTTTCACCACCATCAAAAGGATACCGACTAAGATGTCGCCCGCACCGTGTCCTGTTTGAACGCCGGAACTGGCGGTCAACGACCAATCACCGTCCCAGTCAACCACCGCCCAACGTATTGATCCGCGTCATCACCGCCCGCCACCACCGGTCGGGCGTTCGTCGTCCAAGAACTTGCCGCCCGCAGCCTCCGGTCACCAAGTGGGTGCCTCGGCGACGATCCGGCCGCATACGTGCGTCAGATCTTCCTGCCGGCGCTGGCCATCGCCGTGCCCAACGCGGGACGCTGACCCGAGTCGTGCGCGCCGCCATGGTGGAGGAGCTCGACCCGCTGACCACTGCGCGCGCACCGCCATCGGAGCCGGCATCTCCCAAACGGGTCGTCGTGGCGCGCAACGTGCTCGCGCAACGCCCCTCATCACGCCACTGACCGTGCTCGGTCTCCGCCTGGGCTACGCCAGCGGAGTGCGCGGTCGTCATTGAGATGATCTTCAACATCCAGGGCATGGGACAGCTCGTCTTCCAGGGCGTCACCCGCAACGACGTCAACATCGTCCGGGCGTGTCCATCACCGTGGCGCTGGCGTTCATCATTATCAACATCGTCGTTGACATGCTCTACGTGCTGGTCAACCCGAGGATCAGGAGCGTCTGATGCTGCACAGTCGCACACTCGACAAAGGTCTCCAAAGCTCGGCTTGCGCTTCCAGGGCTGGAAGAACTCGCTCACATTGGGAGCTTGAGATCGCCGTCGCCGTCCTGCTCATCGTCGTCGCCATGGCGATCTTCGCGGTGGTGGCTCCCTACGGTCGGCGCCTGACGCCACCGCGGAGGCGACCGTCCATGTGACCGGGCGGCTCCTGACATCGTCGCCTACGACCCTGCTGTCCGGCCTTCGCTGGACCATCTCTTCGGGACCGGCAAGCCCAGCCGCGACATCTTCTCTCGAGAGCCGTCTACGCCATAGGTCTCACTCGGTCGTCGGCCCGAAGCGCCACGGGCATCGCCCTGGCCCCGGCCTCCGTCCTGGGCGCGTCATTGCCGCGACCAGCCGCAAGTGGATCGTGCAGGGTCGTCATGCGCGCGTCCTCGACGTCCTCATGTCCTTCCCCGGCATCGCCCCTGGCGGCGGTCCTGGTGCTGACCGTGATCCGCACGCCTCGCCGATAGTGCCGGTGATCATCCTGGCGCGACCGCCATCGGTCTATTTCACCCAGCTCACGCGCGTAGTCCGCGCGGAACATCCTGTCCCAGTTCGGCGAGGGACTACGTCGCCGCCTCGATATCATAGGTGCGCGCGTGCCCTGGATCCCTTGCCAGGCACGCGTCGGCCGCAACTACGTGCGGCATCTTGGGTCTACGCCACGGTGCTCGTGGCCGGGTGCGACCGGTTCGAGGCATCGCGTTGTCCTTCATCGGCGCCAGCATCACGTCGATCAACACCCCCACCTGGGGCAGTCATGCTCTCTGAGGCAAGGTCTCCTGCTGTCGGGTCACGTAGCCGACCTTCTCCCGGCCTCATGCAGTTCTCATCACCACTCTGTGCCTCAATGTCCTGGCGGAGGGGCTGACCGACGCCATGTGCCTCCCCGCGCATCCGCGCTCGCGTGGACGTCGGGGGCCGACAGAAGAGGCCATGAATACCGAGAAGGCCTGGGATGCCGGTCTGCTGCCGTGCGGGACAACGCCGACGACGCGCCCTCAGCCACCCGGGCGTGCCAGAAGAGCTCCCCTCGACCGGACTGATCGAGCCGGCGGCCGAGGAAGTCCGCTCGCCGAGCGCCCTGGCCGCCCTTGCGTGCCACCGAGCTCGCCGGAATGATCGACCTCGTCTACGACACCCCCAGGCCGAGCCCGTCCTGGAGGTCAAGAACCTGTCCATCGCATCTCCGGTCCAGCACGGCGTGACGTCAGCATCGTCGATCAACGTCTCCTTCTCGGTGCGCCCGGGCGAGACCATGGGCCTGGTCGGCGAATCCGGTTGCGGCAAGTCCATCACATCCACTTGGCCGATCGCTGGGCTGCTGCCCCGACGGCGCGCGCATCACCGGGGAGATCCTGTTCGAGGGCAAGAATCATCCTACGACGATGACTCCTGAGGAGCACAACGCCCTGCGCAGCCGCCATGAGATGAGGCATGATTCTACGACGCGCTGTTCGCTCCTGGAACTCCATGCTCATCCGGTCCCAGATGAAGCGGCCACGCGACGCGAGTGGGACTGCTGGTGCCGAAGCGCTCGAGCTCGTCGGACCTCGGACGTCCGCTCTCAAGAGCCACCGCATGAAACTCTCGCCAGCGCCAGCGCTGTGCTCATCGCCATGGCCCCTGGCTCGGGACCCGGAGCCTGGTCATCGCCGATGAGCCGACCACCGCTTCTGGACGTCACCGTCCAGCGCTTGGTCATCGACACTGTTGGGCGACTGCGCGAGAAGCTCGGATTCGACCATGGTTCGCGGTCACGACCTCGCCCTGGTCGCCAAGGTCGCTCACCGCGTCACCGTCATGTGCGCGGGCGGGTCGTCGAGCGAGGCCGGGACCTCGAGGCTGCTGTCCATCCGGTTCACGAGCACCCGCGGCCTACTGGGAGCGGTCCCATCTCCCGATGATCAGCTGGCTGCATCTGGGTGCGCGGCACCGTCTCGAGTCCGAAGGAGGCCTGGGTCAAAGGGCGATCGCTTTCGCTGTCCTCCCACCCGAGGTCGGCCTGGAGAGCCGGCCGGTCCTCAAGCCGGTGTGTCGGAAGCACCGGAGCACGCTACGACGCCATCACGCCCGAGCTAGAGGCGGTCCTCGGTGCGCGAGAGCCACCGATGCCCGCCGATACCTTCAGCTCCTGGAACCTCGAGACGGACCCGTCATCGAGCTGCGACACGCGCACGTGATCCACAGGTCCGTACGGGCAAACTCTTCCGCCCAGATACGGTTCACGCCGTCAACGACGTCTCGCTGAGCGTCAAGCGCGGCGAAACCTCGGGCTGGTGGGGAGTCCGGTTGCGGTGAGTCGACGACCGCCCGCGTCGCGGGTGGGTCTGCAGACCTGACGCGCGCGAGGTCTACTAAAGCGACTGGCTGGGCGTAGCGCTGCGGATCGCAGAGCCTTGGGGCGCTCGGTCTCGGTCGTCTTCCAGGACCCGGCCACGGCGCTGAATCCGCGCATGATCGTGCACGACACCCTGATCGACCCGCTCATCGTTCACGGCATCGGCCCCGCCAAGGAGCGCGAGAGCAAAAGTCAGGATCTCTTCATCTGGTCGGGCTGCCTCTCCAGCGTCTGGACGTTCTGCCCAGGCAGATCTCGGTAGCCAGCGTCAGCGCGTGTCATCGCCCGCGCCCTCACTGGACCCCCGACATCATCGGGCCGACGAGCCGACCAGTCTGGACGTCCGTGCGCCCAGGTCCTCAACCTCCTCCAGGATCTCAAGGCCGCCCTCGGCCTCCGGACTGCGTTCATCAGCCACGACATCAACACCGTCCGGTATGTCAGCGACCGCATCGCGGTCATGTACTTCGGCGAGATCTCGAGACGAACTCCACCCGGGAGATCTTTAACCAGCCCCGGCAGGAGTACACGCGCACTCTGCTCGGCGCAGTGCCCTCGCTCCCTCGAGACCGATCGAGGATCGATCGAGGCTGAGCCCCGCACGCCCATCCCCGGCATCCATTCACGGGACAACTGAAGAAATCAGAGAAAGCAGCACATGGACACCCGTTTCACCGGCCTCATCCCCGGTTGTCACGCCATGTCACCCAAGACGGCTCTGTTGACTCGCTGGTCTTGACCGCGTCATCGAGCACTCCTCATCGCAGGAGGAGTCAACGACTGTTCCTCCTGGGCTCCTCCGGTGAGACGGCCTATCCACGGACGCTGGGCGCGATGCCATCATCGAGCGCGCCATCACCACGACGGCAGGGGCGCGTGCCCGTCCTTACCGGAGCGATCGACACGACGGCGAACCGTGTCATCGAGCAGGCCCGGCGCGCCAAAGCCCTGGGAGCGGACGCCGTCGTGCCACCTGCCCCTTCTACGCGATCAACGATGCCGTAGATCGCCGATCACTTCCGCGCCATCGCCGCCGCCATTGACGCGTTCCGCTGTTCGCCCATGACGTCCCGGGTCCGCCTCAACGGCGTCAAGCTCGGCTGCGATCTGCTCGTCCAGCTGGGACGCGAAGGCGTCCTGGCGGGCGTCGAGTGACCTCGGGCGACGATGTCGCTTTCCGCCGTCTGGTCGCCGCCAATGAGGCCGCCGGTCATCCACTGGCGCTGCTGACGCAGAGTGCGTTGTCGATGGTATGCTCCTCGTTCGGGAAGCGATGGCGTCGCGCCCGGGTACGCTAATGTCGACCGCGCCCCTACGCGGATATCTGGCAGGTCGCTCCGAGAGGCGATTGGGAGGAGGCACGTCGTATCCAGGACAGGATCTGCGCCGGATTCGAGATCGTCTACGTGCCTCAGGGGCGCTCCCGGCGACGCGTCGGGCATCGGCGCCTTCAAGACAGCCATGCGGGCCATCGGCATCATCGACACCAACACCATGGCGTTCCCCGTCAAGGCGGTGCAGGGCGATGCGAAGGACAGGGTCGTGGCGATCGTGCGCGAACAGGGCCTGATCTGAGATGACGACGTCGACCGCCGCCATCGTCGACGAGGCAGCCTGACCGCTCCGGTCGTCGGCGTCGATGTGGGGGTACGAAGATCGCGGCTGCCCCTCGTGTCCGCTGACGGCGGGCTGCTCGGCCCCGTGGCTGAAGCTCCCACCCCGGCAGCGCGAGGGCGCTCAGGCCGTGCTCGACGCCATCGCCCTCCTCGGTGACGACCCTCATCGATACCGGTGCCTGCGGCGCGGCGTGTGCGACTCGCCCCGGTGGCGGTCGGGATCGGCTCGGCCGGTGTCATTGACGCCGGCTGCGGCGTGGTCGCTTCGGCCACCGACACCATCACCGCAGCTGGCCCGGCACCGACATCGCCGGAGTGGCGCGACGCCTGCTCGCCGCAGGCGTCGCGTCGCAGGATCTGCTCGTGCATGTCGATAACGACGTCCACGCCTACGCCGCCGGCGAGGCTGGATCGGTGCCGGTGCCGGTGCCGGCAGCGTTCTCGCCGTCGCCGTGGGCACGGGGTCGGCGGGGCGGTCGTCCTGGACGGCCACGTCCATCACGGCGCGCACTTCCTGGCCGGGAGATGGGGGCACATGCCCTCCGGCACGGCGGGATCCGAGCCCTGCACCTGCGGGCGCTCCGGCCATCTGGAGGCCATCGCGTGCCGGGCCCCAGATCGCCCGGGCGCTACCGCGAGGCCACTGGCGCTGTCGATGTCACCGGCGCCCACCAGGTGGAGACTCGCAGACGCCGGTGACGCCGTCGCCCAGCGCGTCTATCGCGAGGCGGCCATCGCCCTGGGCAAGGCCATCGCCGCCGTCGTCACCGTCCTGGATCCTGAGCGCGTCATCGTCTCCGGAGGCCTGGCCCGCTCCGGCGACCTGTGGTGGGGGCCGCTGCGCGAGACAGTGCGCAGAGGTCGTCGGCCCGTGGCCGATGATCTCGAGCTCGTTCCCGCCGCCCTCGGCACGACCGCCCTGATCGTGGGCGCCGCCCACCAGGCCCGGCTGCGTCTCCCTGTCGCGCCGCGCCGCGGGCCTCTGAGGCCGCCGCGACGACAGCGCCCGGAGTCCCGACTGCGGGGCTCACCCACTCGACTAACGGAGGAACACCCCATGACCGCACTGGATCCTGTTCTCGTCAGGCTGCGCGGGGGACTCATCGCCTCTGCCCAGGCCTACCCGAGAGCCCATGCGCGATCCGCGCACCATGGACCAGGTTGCCCAGGCCTGCGTCGCCGGCGGTGCCGTCGGCATCCGCGCCGGGCCTGGCCGACCTGGCCCTGATCAATCAGCACGTCGACGTCCCCGTGATCGGCCTGTGGAAGGACGGTCACGACGGCGTCTTCATCACCTGACCCTGAATCACGCCAATCGCCGTTGCCGCCACTGGTTCGCAGATCGTCGCCATTGATGCCACGCGCCGCCCGCGGCCGGATGGCCGCACCTTCGCCCGAGACGGTGGCCGGCCCTCGGGCGAGGTACGCCCGGATGTCCTGGTCGTGGCCGACTGCGGCAGCCTTGACGATGCCCGCATGGCCCAGGACGCCGGTGCCGACGTGCTCGGCACCACCCTGGCGGGCTACACCGGTGAACGCCCCAGAACCGATGGTCCCGACATCGAGCTCATCGACCAGAAGTGGCGGCGATAGCGGAGGTCCCGCTCGTCGTCGAGGGCTGCGTGCACCTGCTCAGGCGGCTCTGGCCATGGAGCACGGGCCTTCGCCGTCGTCGTCGGTACTGCTGGTGACCTCACCCCACCACTATCACCTCCTGGTTCGTTCCAGGCCATCGCTGCTCTCGAGTGCGCGTTGATGCCGCGGCTCGCACTGCCGGCCGTGGCGAGTGTGACGCGTGTGACCAACGAGGCGAAAGAAGATCACAAAGTAGTGCGCCACGCCGAGAAAACACCGTCATAGCTGACAAAACAGCCCATTTATGCATAGCGTTGCCGTCAGCGGCACCGTTCTGGTGCCCACCAACGACTGAGAGGCAGATATATGTCCGTCAACCGCATTCGAGCTCATTGCCGCCATCGCCGAGGAGGCTGATCTCACCCAAGGTCCAGGCTGATGCCTCTTGCTGCTTTCCAGAAGGTCCTGGTCGACAATGTCGCCAAGGGCGAGGCCGTCAAGATCACCGGCCTGATGGGTGTGAGCGCGTTGAGCGCGCCGCTCGTACCGGCTGTAACTCGCACCGGCGAGGAGATCAGATCCCCGCCGGCTACGGTGTCAAGCTGACGGTTTGGCTCCGCCTTGAAGAAGGCAGTCGCCAGTGACCTCAGTGAGGGACCGATGCTGCTGAGAGCAGCCGGACCGAAGACGTCAAGGCGCGCTCACCTGCTGGGTGCCGCGCCTTCAGTTGGGGCGATGCGAAGCGATCGCGATGAGGCGATGAGGCGCGATGAGGCATAACGCGCATAACGCGCCGTAAAGAGGCGGTCTGGCGGTCTGTATATCGAGATATCGAGGATCCTTCGCGGGTAGGGAGGATCGGGCGAGCTCGTGCATACCCCTCAGTCGTATGGACTCAGCGTCTCCTCAACCCCAGTCAAGCCGATTCCGCGCTTGTCCTGGAAGGGCTGTGCAAGGCCTTCGACAGAAGATCGCCGTCAACATGCTCTCTCTGGTCGTTCCGGTCGGCTCCATCTACGGCGTTGTCGGTCCCAATGGGGCGGGCAAGACCACGACCCCGTCAATGGCGACAGGACTGCTGAGCCTTGACGCCGGGCCGCGCGAGCGTCCAGTGGCATCGACGTATGTAGGCCCAGCCGATCGCCGCCAAGGCGCAGCTCGGTGTTCTGCCCGATGGCCTGCGCACTTCGACCGCCTGACCGGGCTGGAACTGGTCACGTATGCCGGGCTGCTGCGCGGTCTCGAGCGACGTCGTCGTCGCCCGTGCGACCCAGCTCCTCCATGTCCTGGACCTCGATAGTGCCGGACGCACCCTCGTCGCCGATTACTCCGCCGGCATGCGCAAGAAGATCAACCTCGCCTGTGCGCTGGTCCACTCGCCCAGTGTCCTCGTCCCGGACGAGGCCCTTCGAGGCCGTGGATCCGGTATCGGCCCAGACGATCCAGTCGATCCTGGCGGATTTTCGCCGCCGGTGGCGGCACCGTCATCATCTCCAGCCACGTGATGGCGACCGTGCAGCGCTTCTGCACCCCATGTGGCCATTGTCGGCAGCGGCCGAGTCGCAGCCGCGCGGGCACCACCGAGGAGGTTGCCGCAGGCATGGACCTGGAGGACCGATTCACCCAGCTCGTCGCCCCGGCGACGAGAGAGGGGCTGTCGTGGTTGCGACCCTCGTCCGTCTGAGGTGGAGAATCACCCTCAACGCCCTGGGGCGCAGTGTGTGGATCCTGCTGGCTGCTCTGCTCGGAGCAGCCTGGGCATTCAGCGCGACCATCTCGGTGGGGGCCGGTGCCGTAGCGCTCGGTCTTCATGCTGACCCCGCTCGCCTCGACCACCATCGGCGCTCTGGGAGCGCTGGCGACCCTGGGCTGGACCCTGGTGCCGCTCCTGCTCACGGGCGTCGACTCCACGCTCGACCGCGGGCGCTCGCTCCATGGATCGCCCCTCCCGCTCCCTGGTCAGAGGGCTTTGCCGTGGCCGGAGCCGCGGGATCCGCGGCATTGCAACCGGCGTCTGCGCCGTTCTGCCCGCCCTGGTGCTGGGCGGTGGCGGGCATTGGGCCGCCGCCGGCCTCGCGCTGGTCCTCGCTCCGGCTGCCCTGGCGACCTGCGTGCTCACCTCCCGCATCGTCGTGATCGGCACGGGCGCATCGACCACCCGCCGAGCCGAGACCTCATCGGCGCCATCGGAGGAGTGGCCGTCATCGGGGCCGCCTCATGCCGAGCCTGCTCAACCTCGTCGCCACGATACGCTCGCACGGGCTCGACGGCTCCGGGCTCGTGATGATCGGCCGGTGCTGTCGCTGAGTCCCTTCGGATGGGCCTTCGCGGCTCCCCGGCTGTCTTGCCCAGGGGCACCCGGCGTGGCGCTGGTTCTGACGGCCGGCGCCCTGATGCTTCCGGTTGTGCTGATGCCGTTGTGGGGCCGGGTTGTGCAGCGTGTCATGTCGGGTGACCCGGGCAGCCGGGCGGCGTGGGCGCCCGGGCGCTTCGCCTCTGCAGCCCATGCGCCTCACGCAGCTCCGCCGGCGACGGACGCCACCACCCGGCTCCTTCTCGAGCCGCTGCTGTGGCAGCGGAGGCTGGCGGGTCCTTCCATCACGGACCGCCGTGATCGCCAGCGCGCCGCCTGCGCTACTGGCGCAACGATCCGCGCTACCTGGCTCTGGGCTCTCCTCCACATTCGTCATGCTCATCGGTGGGCATTGTGGTGGTGCTGAGCACGACAACCGGAAGCGCTGATAGTGATGTCGTCATGAGCGCTCGGTCAATGCTGCGCTCGGCGAAGCGCCGCGGCGCTGCTCGGGTTCCCCTGGATCGCCTTGATGTCCGGCTGGCGCTGCACGACGACCTGGCTTTGACTGACCCACTGCCCTGTGGATGCACCTGAGCGCCGAGTACGCGGCCGTACGACCGGTTGGGGCGCATCGCCGCTGCCCTGTGGCACCTTCCCGTTCTGATGATCGGGACCGCCGCCCTCGAGCGTGGACCGGGCGCTGGGACATCGTCCCCGCGTCCATCGGGGCGCAGCTCGGCCCTGTACGGTACGCCGCAGCCTGGTCGGCGGTTATCAGCGCGCTTCGCCATACGAGGTCATGCGCCGGGAGAGTCCTTTGAAGTCGCGGACCCCGGGCATGATCCTGCTCGCTTCTGGTGCAGACGATCGGCCTGATGGTGATCGCCGTGCTCGTGCTGCCAGTCGTTATCGGAATCTGGGTCCTCGCGCCACTGCGTGCATGGCAATGGGCTGGGCGTCCTGGTCGGCGGCCGCTCTGGGGCGCGGGTCCGGCCTGGGCAGGTGCTGTTCGGGGGTGGGCGGGCGCTGACCGGCGCTGGGTTCAGATCCTCACCACCGTGCGCTCGTGGTCCGGCACGCTGACGCGGAGAATCATCGGGTCATCGGGTCTTGATGGACAGAGGTCCGGTGCGAAGGACGACAAACAGTTATCTGCTGCTTTTGAGGTTTTTCGGGCTGGGGCGCACTTGTTGCGCAGCTCGGTGTCGATGGCCCGCTCGGGCCGAGATCGTCTCCGCATCGCCGAAGAGGAATACACCTATGAAGCTCGTGATCCTGGACACCGCTGAGGCCATCGCCGAGCGCGCCGCCGATTCCATTGAGGACCTTCTGGCTGCGAAAACCCGCCGCTGTTCTGGGAACCGCCACGGGTCGAGTCCGCTTCCTCTACGACGAGCCTCCTCGCCGTTGCGAGGCCGGGCGCATCTCCTTCAAGGAGGTCACCGCTTCTTGCTCGACGAGTACGTCGGTCTGCCCGAGGGGTCACCCCCGAGCGCTACGCCACCTTCATGGAGAGGAATCTGCGTTTCCCGTGTGGACATGCGGCCCGGCGCTGCACGGCCCCGATGCCCTGAGCGACGACCTCAGGCCGCCTGCGATGCGTATGAGGGCCGCCATGGCGGCTGCCGGCTACTGCGACCTGCAGATCCTGGGCGCATCGGCGCTGATGGCGCTATCGGCTTCAATGAGCCGGGCGGCCCGCCTGGACTCCTCGACCCACCTGTGACGAGCTCACCGAGCAGACCCGCCGGACAACGCCCGCTTCTTCGATGGCGACATCAATGCTGTTCCCCACCCGCTGCATCACCCAGGGCTGAACCATCACGAAAGGCCCGTAAGCTCGGTCCTGATCGCCACCGGCGAAACAAGGCCGAGGCCATCGCCCACCTTGTCGAGGGCGAGGTCGACCTCAGTGGCCCGCCACCGTGATGCAGAACCACGCCGATGCGCTCGTGCTCGTTGATCCCGCCGCCGCGAGCCTGCTCAAGAAGCAGTACTGATCAATGAAGGCTCTTGCCATTCTGCCGATCTCGCTGCTTGCCCGGCTGACTCTGGTTTGCCCGGCTTACTCGCTTACCCGGCTTTGACTACCGACCCAGGACAGGCTCTTTAACCACGATCGGAGTCTCCAGCGATCCCGGATGCTCCAGCCGAGTCAGTCGGCCGGGACCGCCGTCCTCGAGCGCGAGGAGCCCAGTCACTGACTGACGGCGATGCCGACCGCTTCGCCCACTACGTGCGCAAGGACAAGATCGCCGCGGCCTCCACCACCGGCCGTCCGGTGGTCGCTCTGTGCGCAGGTCGTGGACTCCCGGACGGGATCCGTCGAAAGTACCCGGTGTGCCCCACCTGCAAAGCAGATATACGAGACGATGAAGCCCGGCGGCGGCAGGAGACGGTTCCGCTTCCCGCGCTTCCCTTCTCGAGAGGCGGTCGGTGAGCCTTCGCGAGGCTCTGGGCACAGCATCACCCGACCCAGCCATCCATTTTTCGCCGCCGAGAATCTGTCTCGGCCTATCCTCAGCGCGCCGCCTGGGGACATCGCGACCGCTGCGGGCCTGGCAGGCGGCCGCGCTGGAGAAACGTACCTGGCGGATACGCCAGAGATTTCCTGCGTGGCTACACCGGGTGCGAAGACGACCTTCGCCCTGCGTATCGCCACTGAGCTGCTTGCCGCTGGCGACGTCCACAAGGTCACCGCCGTCATTGCCCCACATCGAGCACCTGAAGTACCAGTGGGCCGAGGGCGCCGCTCGCGTCGGCATCCACCTGGATCCTCCTGTACACGAATTCTCAGGGCGCGCTGGGCCTCGCTGCTTTCGACAGACGGCTGTGACCTACGCTCAGGTGGCCGCCAACGTCAGGGCTTCACCGCAGCCGTACTGACTCGATTCGCACCTGTTCTTGATGAGATCTGCCATGGTGGGGACGCGCTGAGCTGGGGCGATGCCATCCGTGAGGCGTTCACGCCGGCTCGCCGCCGGCTCGCCCTGACCGGACGCCCTTCCGCTCCGACGAGTCGGCCATTCCGTTCGTGCGCTACGTCGAGGAGGCAGGTGGCGCCAAGCGCCCCGGAGCCGACTACTCCTCACGACTACGCCGACGCTCCTGCGGACGGGTCGTGCGCCCGGGTCATGTTCATGACCTACTCCGGTGATATGCGCTGGCGCACCAAGGCCGGTGATGAGGTGGCGGCGAGATTGGGGAGCTGCTGACCAGGACCTGGAGGCTCTGGGCCTGGCGGACGGCCTCGATCCTCGGGGAGTGGATCCCCGCGGTTCTGGCTGCAGCCGACCAGCGCCTGAGCGAAGTGCGCCCGATCAGGTGCCCGACGCTGGCGGACTCTGTCATCGCCTCGGATCAGAGCTCCGCCGTTTCATGCGAAGCGGCTGTGCCATCACCGGCCAGGCTCCCCACCGTGGTGCTGTCCGACGACGCCGGTGCGTCCAGTCGCATCGAGACCTTCGCTGCGAGCGAGGACCGCTGGATGGTGGCGGTGCGGATGGTCTCGAGGCGTGGACGTGCCCCGCTTGGCGGTGGGCGTTCACGCGACCTCTACTGCGACTCCGCTGTTCTTCGCCCAGCGGTCGGTCGTTTCGTCCGCCTCGCGCGCCCGAGGGAGACGGCCTCGGTGTTTCCGCCCTCAGTCACGCCCCTGCTGGGGTTGGCGGGCAGATCCGAGGCCTCGCGATCACGTTTTAGGCGGCGCCAGGCCCACTGACGAGATTCGCTCTTCGCCCCGAGGACCGGCTCGTAGCCGATGCCAATGAGAGAGAAGGCCTCGATGACCTGCTGGGCGCTTTCGAGGGCCATGGACTCCACCGCTGAGTTCGACCGGGTCCTGTTCGACGGCGGTGAGTTCGGCACCGGCGCCATGGTCGGCAGTGTCGAAGAGCAGGAGTACCTCGGCCCGGTCTGCTCGAGCCGGAGCAGGTGACGGCCCTGCTGCGTCAGCGTCAGGACAAGCAGATCAAGGCCCAGAAGCAAGCAGGCGGCTGCGGCGGCGCAGCGCCGGTCAACTCCGGCGTCGATGATGCCCGACGACGGGCCGCCGCCCGCAAAGAGCTGAGCAAGCTCGTCGCTGCCTGGGCCCGCCGTTCCGGTCAGCCCCATGGCGTTGTGCACACCGACCTCGCCGTGTGCGGTGGTCCGAGGTGGCCCAGGCCCCTACCGAGGAGATCGTCGGCGTCGCGGAGACCCTGCGCCGGTGGTTCGTCGCGCGCTGAGAAGGGGCTGATGGGGGCTTGCGGTGCGATGCGCCGCAAGCCCGTGCGCATCGATAGCGGCACAGGCCGTGCTCGCGCTCAGCCTGCAGGGGCTACGGGCCATCGAGGTCCAGGTGACGCGTCGGCACCGCCGGCTCGCCCTCGCTCAGACGCCAGGCGTCGTGGGGCAGTTCAGCCCGTGAGGCCTGGTGCCGGTCGGCTGCAGCGGCCAGTGCCTGCGGACCCCTGTGTTCTTCGACGATGACGCCGTTGCGCACCAGGTCGACCTGCAGCGGGCGGGCCTTGGCCTCGCTCAGGGCCGCCAGTGCTTCATCCCTGCTCTCGAGCCGATATCACGAGCCTCTTCGACGGCGGATCCATCGGCGCCCGCTACACGGCCGGCCCACTTGCGCCCGCCGACAGTCGCCTTGCCCCCTCGAGAACTTGGCGACCTGGTGCATCTGACCATCGGATCCCGCTCGTCGACGAGCTTGTAGACCAGGGCGGCGGTCGGGCGGCCGGAGCCGGTGACCAATTTTGTGCCCACGCCGTAGGAGTCCACCGGGGCGGCCCCCAGGCCGGCGATCGCGTACTCGTCCAGACTGTTGGTCACCGTGATCTTCGTCGTCGGGGCACCCAGGGCGTCGAGCTGGGCGCGCACCTTGAAGGCCTCGGCGACCAGATCTCCGGAGTCCAGGCGCACCGCTCCGAGCTCGCCCCCGGCGTCGCGGGCGGCCTTGACGGCGCGCTCCACGCCGCGGGCGATGTCGTAGGTATCGACCAGGATCGTGGTACCCGCCCGAGGCTGGCCACTTGGGCCGCGAAGGCGTCCTCCTCCGATCGATGCAGCAGGGTGAAGGAGTGCGCCGAGGTGCCGACCGTGGGAATTCCGTAGCGCATGCCGGCCTCGAGGTCGCTGGTGCCGACGAACCCGCCGACGACGGACGCACGGGCCGCCGCGACCGCTGCCTGCTCATGGGCCCGCCTGGCCCGAAGTCCACACAGGGGCGACCGTGCCGCAATCGTCATGCGAGGCCGCCGAGGCGACGGCGCAGTCGTAGTTGTAGATCGACAGGGCCAGGGTCTCCAGGATGCAGGCCTCGGCGAAAGTGCCCTCGACGGTGAGCAGCGGCGAGCCTGCGAAGTAGCACTCGCCTCGGCGTATCCGCGGATCGTGCCGGAGAAAGCGATAATCGCAGGTAACCGAGTGGTGTCATCTACGACGCCGGCGCTGTGGAGGAAGTCGATCTGGGCACTGGTGAACACGAAGTCCTCGACGGCGTCCAGGAGGCGGCCCGTGCCGGCGACCACGCCGCAGCGGCGGGAGGACGGCAGTCGCCGCCGAAAAGCTCGAACACGCTTGCCCGCTCGGCGGTTCCGAGCGGAGCGCCGCTGAAAGCATGGTGAGCTCGTGCAGTGCGTCGGTGAGCAGGCTGTGGCGAGCCGCCGCCGAGTGCGGCGCGCTGACGGCTGCCATGCGTCATAGCCTATCCCGAGTTGAATCCGGGGCGCGGAGCACTGCCCCTGCTTCCGTCCCGCGCTGCCGGCTGGCGCCCACGTCCGGTGCGCCGCACGTTGTCGAGCCTGACGTTCAGGAGCGCGACGCGTGCTGTCCATTCCTGTGGCGCACGGTCGTCCACGACGATCCAGTCAACACCATGGATTACGGCTGACCTGGGTCTTCCACTCCTATTTCGGGTTCCGGTGCACGCGCGCCGGCGCATGCTGAGGTTCACACGCTCGGGCGCGCCACGGTATCCACTGGCGTGCGCAGGCGCATGGAGGTCGATGTCACCGCTACGTACCCTGAGCCTGCGCGCCACCCTCGAGTCCGTCGGAGACGGTGCTGACGCCGGCGGTGCTGACGGTATCGACCGAGGCGGGTCCTGATGCGCGGCTCGCGGCGTCCGGCCGACGGCTGGCAGAGTCACCTGGAGACCTGGGAGCGCGGTATCTCGCGGGTCTGTTCACAGGTCGCCGTGCTGCTGATACCCGGCGATCCTGCTGCCCCGCACAGGAATCAGGGCGACAACGAGGAGCCCGGGCAGTCGGAGCCGCGGCGCGGGGAGAGCGCCCATGACGGTGATGTTCTCGCCGCTTTGGACTTCGACCCGGCTCCGCATGGGCCCGCCGGTTCACGTGCTCCGCTGTATTCGGCATCCGCTCCGCCCGCGCTCACTCCCGTCATCGATGCGCTTCTGCCGGACGCCTCCAGAAGACCCGGAGATCGCTCTGAAGTGGCGGACCACGCGTGAGCGCCTGCGCGACTGAAGCATGAGCGTCTCGAGACCGTCATCACCGAGCTGCTGGAGCCCACTGGTGCCGGCGGTGCTGTCAGGATCTCTCGCGGGCATGAGCAGGAGTGGTTGCACTCAACGATGTGCGGCTCGAGCGGCGCAGCGGCTCGACATCGACGGGCCCGAAGCCGCTGAAGAGGCCCATGCCGTCGCTTGGGAGGGCGCCCCTGAGGACGAGGACGATGACGCCCGTTGGCGCCGCGGCATTGCCCTGTCATACGACATGCTCACCTGCTGGCAGGAATCACTGGTAGCTGTGCTGCTATACGGGCTGAGCCGCCGCCTAGTCTCGGGTGCGTGAATGACGCGCCGATCGGGATGCCTCGACTCGCTGAGGCCTGACCGTTGCGAGGCCGTGCTCAATCAGCTGCCCGAGCGAGCAGATCCTCTACACCGGTGACACGGCCAACACCCCTCACGGTCCCAAGACCATTGATGAGGTTCGCTCCCTGGCGCTCGGAATTATGGACGAGCTCGTCGAGGCCGGCGTCAAGATGCTCGTCATAGCCTGCAACACCGCCTCGGCAGCCGTTCTGCACGATGCCCGGCGCCGCTACACCCTGGAGAGGGGCGTTCCCGTCGTCGAGGTGATCCACCCCGCGGCCCGTGCTGCCGCTCGCGTGACCCGCAACGGTCGTATCGGACTGATCGCGACCCAGGGCACCGTTGATTCGCGCGCCTACGCTGATGCTCTGGAGGCCGTCCCCTGGCGTCGAGCCTTCTCCGGAGGCCTGCCCGCGCTCTCGTCGATCTGGCCGAGCGCGGCGTGACCACCGGCCCCTGAAGTGCTCACCACCGCTGAGGAGTATCTGGCTCCGGTCAAGAGCGCCGGTGTGGACACCCTCATCCTCGGATGCACCCACTACCCGCTGCTCATAGGCCCGATCTCCTATGTCATGGGGGAGGACGTCACTCTGGTGACCTCGAGCGAGGAGACCGCCAAGGACGTCTCACCGGGAGCTGCCCGCGCGCGATCTGCTGCGCGATCCCGGTGCCGCCCCGCCGCATCACGAGTCTCCGTGCGACCGGGGATCCTGAGTCGCTGTTGTGCTGGCACGCCGCTTCCTGGGACCCGAGGTCAGACACGTCTCACGGACGTACTCGGCGTCTCGAAGGGGCGGAGGCACGGCCGTCCTGAAATTCGCTCTGCCGCCGGTTCCGCCGGCGAGCATGTTCCTCCCTGACCCCACAGAATTGAGCAAGGATCCCGTATGAAGCTCACGATCATCGGCTAGCACCGGAAGCATGTCGACCCGATTCCGCCGCCTCTCCTATTTGTGCAGGTCTGATGGTGCGTCCCACTGGCGAGGTGTGACGTGGTCGATGGTCCTCGATATGGGGCCCGGAGCAATGGGGGCAGATGCCGCACCATCTCGACCCGGCTGATTTGGACGCGCATCGTGATCTCTCATTGTCACGCCGACTCAGCGTCGTCGATCTTGTGGTATGCACGTCTTCCGCCGCTGGAACCCGACCGGGCATTGGGGCCCGTGCTCACGCTGGGGCAGAGCGATCTCGTCCAAGCGCCTCAACGGCGTGGACGGCGCTCGCCCGAGGAGCATATGCATCCGAGTCTCCTTCCGCACCGCCACCGTGGGTCAGGCGGGGCAGGTCGGTCCAATGACGATCACCCGTACGAGGCGCTTCATCCGGGTTGAGGCCTACGGCTACCGCATTGAAGGGCCTGGGGCAGGGAGTGGCCGGGGAGCGCCGCCGCTCTTCACCGGGGACACTGGATCTGTGCGACGGCATGGAGGCTGCCATGGCCGACGGAGTTGATCTGCTGCCGTCCGAGGCCGCCTTCTGGAGGGGCGCGACACCTATCGCGGGATGCACTGACCGGCAGGCGCGCTGGTGAGCTCGCCGCCGGGACAAGCGGTACAGGCGGCTGGTCGCCCGTGAAGCAGTCTTGTGCATTGACTCATATCAGCCGTGGACGACCCCGTTGACACTCTGAGCTGGAGGCCGCCGAGGTCTACACCGCCGGCCTGCGTCGAGCGCCGCTGCGGCGCGCGACATGGATCTGAGTGCCGACGCGGGCCGGCGCAGCGACCGCGGGCGGGCGGCTCGTGCCTCGGGCGCGGCGGTGGATGAGCCGGTGGCGCAGCACGGGACGGTCAGCCGGGGCTGACTACAGCCCGTTGGTTCCCCGATGGGCCCGGATCGCCCCTGACCCGGGGACGCCGCACCCGGTGGTGGCTCGTCATCCCGGCCGACCTGATCGCTGCGGCACTCGCGTCCTCGCCGCCGCCTCGCTGCACGACGCGTCTCAGCGGCCTCGCGCTGGCGGCTCGCACCGCGGGCGCCACCGCCTCGGGTGGCTGCGGCTTGGGGGATTGAGACGCGGACGCGACCACCTGAGGTCCTGTGGCCCGAGGGCGGACTCGTCGTCGGGGTCACCGCGGCGCGTGCTGCGGCGCGCGGTCTGGCCGGTGGCGGAGCGCTCGCTCCTTCTCTCCTGCGCGTGATGCGCCGTCTTCCTGGTCGTGTCTCCAGGCCGGGGTGGCGCTGCCTGTACGGCTTCGCCAAGGCTCACGACTCGCTCGTGCCTGCCAGTGCAGCGCCGCCTCGAGACTCAGGCTCACGGTGAGGCGGAGCGATTCCGGAATGCCCTGACCGGCGAGCCGATGAGTCCGGCGAAATCGCTCCCGCTCCGCGTCGAGATCGGTTTCACCCGTGCGCAATCGTCCAGCGCCGTGAGGGCGCGTCAGCAACTCAGGCAGCTCAGCAACGCTGCGTACTGGCGCAGGGCGCGGAGCGCCTGGCCTGCGATGGGAGATCGCATTCTTCTCCGCAGAACTCATCTGCGCTGTCGTCCGGCCGGCACCGCCCGGGCGTCCTCCTGACGGGCACGAAGATCGGGTCGTATCCGAAACCGCCCTCGCCCCGAGGCTCGCCCAGCAGCCGGCCCTCCATGGAGCGCTCGATTCTTGTGACGGTGGGCCGGTGATCCGGTCCAGGTCCTGGAGCGGCCAGCACCGCCGCGCAGGTGAAGCGCGCTGTGCGGTGCGGGTCCGCGATAGCGCTGATCTGATCCAGGAGGAGGCGCAGGTTTCCCGCGTCATCGCCGTGTCGTCCGCACCAGCGGGCCGAGAAGATGCCCGGTGAGCCCCCGAGCACGTCAACGCACAGGCCCGAGTCGTCGGCGACGGCGGGAAGCCCAGTGGCCCGCGCCAGGGCGCAGGCCTTGATCTCCGCATTAGCGGCAAAGGTGAGTCCGTCCTCGACGGGTTCAGGAATCCCCAACGAGGCGGCCGAGATGATCGATCGCGGGTCGAGATCGGGCGCGAGCGGCTGAGAATCGCCCGGAGCTCTGCCAGCTTCCCGGCATTGTGCGTGCTAGCACCAGCGCCGCCGCGTCGGGCGCAGCCGCCGGCGATGATGCCGGTGCACTCACGAGGTCTCCCGTCCGATCTCGTCGCGGGTCGAGACGGTGAACGGCCTTTCTGCGTGCGGCCGGCCAGCGCATCGGGCTCTGCAGCGCCGCCAGCTCGGTAGTTGCCCTTGGCCGCCAGATCCAGCAGTGCGCACAGTCTCATCGCGGTTGAAGGGGAATGCTCGGCTGTGCCCTGCACCTCGACGAAGTGACCGTCGCCGGTCTGGACGACGTTCATGTCGGTATAGGCGCGTACGTCCTCCTCGTAGGGAAGGTCCAGGCAGGGGACGCCGTCGATGATGCCGACGCTGATCGCGGACAGCGAGTCCGACAGAACCGGTTTTCCGGCTCGTGGCTTGATATGCCTCTTGGCGGTGCCCCAGGCAACGGCATCGGCCAATGCCACATAGGCGCCGGTGATGGCTGCGGTGCGAGTGCCGCCATCGGCCTGCAGGACATCGCAGTCCAGGGCGATCGTGTTCTCGCCCAGCGCGGCGACGTCGATGACGCCGCGCAGGGACCGCCCGATCAGGCGGGAGATCTCGTGGGTGCGGCCCCCGACCTTCCCGCGCACCGACTCCCGACCGCTGCGCTCGGAGCCGGCACGGGGAGCATGGCGTACTCGGCGGTCACCCAGCCCTCGCCGCTGCCCTTGCGCCAGCGCGGCACGCCTTCGGTGAATGAGGCCACGCACAGCACACGGGTGCGGCCGAACTCGATAAGGACCGACCCCTCTCCGTGGTCCAACCATTCCTGGGTGATGGTGATGGGGCGCAGCTCATTGGCTGCGCGTCCGTCCTTGCAGGCTTTGAGAGGCTTGTGGGCTCAGTGTCAGTCACGCGCCAGGCTACTCGTCGGGCGGGAAGCGGGAGGACTGCTCATGCACTGTGAGTACCGAGCGCTGGGCCCTGATGGGCCCTGATGGGCGCTGATAGATCCTGGCGGGGTCCAGAGCCGGACGGTCCCGGGGCTGAGAACCAGGATGATGACTCTGAGTCACCGTATGGTCACAACTATGACTTCTGCGTCATTTCCGAAAAGCGGGACCTAAACGGGCGTTTCTCGCATCCCCCACCTCCCAAAGGAGCCCATCGTGGGCTGACTGTATCCCGATCCCAGAGTCCGCCTCGCGGCGACCGAGCGCAGTGCTGTCCCGCAGCTGGCTCATCGCCTGGTCATAGCCCTCACTCCGATACTCGCCGGTTGCGAGGACTCTTCCCGCCCACGAACCTCCCTCGCGAGTCCACTGCCACGACCGCCACGACCCCCGTCATGATCGAGGTCCCGGACGTCGTCGGTATGAAGACGACCGCGGCTGTCGCACTCATGAGGCCGGGCTGACCAGTAGTCCGAGTTACACGGATGCGGATGGCGAGGATTCCGTATGGAACTCGAGCGACTGGTCCGTGACCTCGCAGGACCCGGCGGCTGGCGAGCAGGGTTCCGGCGGACCAGGCGATCACGCTGACGGTCAACGATGACTCGCCGAGGCTGCCGCTTTCTGCCAGTGCTTCGGCGTCTGCCGCCGCGGCTGAGGCCTCGGCATCTGCTGAGGCCCTCGGAGCAGCCGCTCAGGACGAGTCGCTCAGCCTGAAGAACCGGCCCAGCGGCCTCAGCAGGATCCGAAGAAGTCGACCAGCACGTACTACGCGAACTGCACAGATGCGAAGGCCGCGGTGCCGCCCTGATACGAGGGCGATCCCGCTACCGGTCCGGCCTCGGACCGCGACCACGACGGATCGCCTGCAGACAAATGAGGTGGACTGACGTCGAGAGTCAGTGCGCAAGAAGTGACTCGAACCCTCACGCCCGAAGGCACCAGAACCTAAATCTGGCGCGTCTGCCAATTCCGCCACTCGCGCTGTGCGGCTCACCCTACCGCTTCTGGAACCTGCGATGTTGCCTCAGCGAGCCCGGAGGGTGAGGCGTGAGAGTGCGCGCCGTCGTCGATGCCGAGCTCCTTGCGCAGACGGGCGACATGGCCGGTGGCTCTGACGTTGTAACGAGCCAGCCGTACAGTGCCATCGGAGCCCACCACGACGGTGGAGCGGATGACTCCCGTGTAGGTGCGCCCGTAGTTCTTCTTCTCGCCCCAGGCTCCCCATTCCTCCATGACCCGGTGCTCGGGGTCGACAGCAGCGGAAGGGCAGCGACCGCTTGCGTGCGAAATTGGCGCAGCGCGCGGGAGTCAGGGAGATCCGACGACGGTACCCGGGCGGCCGCCCATGCCAGGGAATCGCGAAATCACAGGCCTCCTTGGCACAACCCGTGTGAGGCCCCGTGAGTAGACGACGACGCGTGCTCGGCACCGCGTCTCGTTGTCAGAGAGACGTCGGCGCCGGCCGCGTCGGGCAGGGTGAAATCGGGGGCCATGTTCCGACGGCGAGCTGAGGCATGGCGTCTCCCCCATAGAGCGGGTTCCGAGGCGATTCCTGATCGGCTGTAGGAAAACGGGACCACTCGACGCTATTCGGAGTGCTGAGTGGTCCCTGCCCATTGCCGTGATCCGGGACCGGATACTGATTGTGACTCGTCTCAGGCCGCCAGCGCCAGCGCTTCCTGTAGCGGCTTTGACCGTTTCAAGAGCTCGCTCAACCGCGAGGGGATACGGCGGCACTCAGTGAGCTCAGCCGGTACGAGCGGTGCGAGCTCGCGCTCGGCGGCTGGCGTCGTCCTGGCGCGGTCATCTTCTTCTGCATGATCATCTCTCCTTCTCCTCAGTGATCCTCACAGGGATCCCCTTCTGCGCCGGGCGGAGTGCAGGTGAATCCTGCGACCCGGCGGGTGGGAAGCGCGTCGCGCTGATGAGGCGGCGGGCCCCGGTGGTCAGAGGCGGCGAGAGCCGTGACCGAATCACTGGTGGTGCCTGTGACCGACGCAAAGACGAACGCTCTGGGAGGTGAAGTCAATTCCTCGAATTCAGGGAGAGGCGGGATGACACAAAGAGCCGAGAGCGCTAGCACTCAAGGAGTACTAAGGAATTGAGAATACTCATGTCGCAGCGCCGCACACTACCCAGCTCAGCGGGAGCGGGACGCGCAGACACATATCTGCCTGAGTCCCACCTCGTCCGTGCGTGGTACCTCAGGACCTCGAACCTGACACCCTGATTAAGAGTCAGGTGCTCTGACCAACTGAGCTAAGGGGAATGGTTGTATTGGTTGTGACGTCGTCATTGCTGCGTCACTGCGTGTCACGCCCTGCACCCGGTAAGGTACCCTCAGGGACCTCGAACCCCTGGACACCCTGATTAAGAGTCAGGTGCTCCGACCAACTGAGCTAAGGAGGCACGTGCCTGGCGACGGAGGAAAACTCTACTTTCCCGATGGCTGGAGTGTCCAACCTGAAACGCGGAATCGTCCTGCTGTGCGGGAAGTCTCAGGTGATGGGTGCGCCGTCCGTTCTGCAGGCTACCCGAGTGGCGGCGGCGAAAGCGATCCGTGGCGGCGATGAGTGAGAGAGAGGATCTCCGGTTCGGCGAAGGAGTGCCCCTGACGTCGGCAGATGCGCAGTCTCGGCCTGCGGCCAGGCGCGCGGTGCAGGGCCCAGGCGTCTCCCGTGGGGCAGCATGGTCGTAGCGGCCCTGGACGATGACGCGAATGCCGCGCTCGGCCAGTGTGCGGGCGCCCTGCGAGGAGCTGACCGTCCTCCATCCACCCTGCGGTTCGTGAAGAAATGGTTTCCGATGCGTGCGAGGCGAGCCTGAAGCCCGGGTCCTGAACCCTCGTCGATGTGCCTGGTCGCGCAGAGCGTGGAGGTCGCCGCCCTCCCGTCGTCCAGGCGATGCCGCGGGGCCGTGGATCGGCGGGTCGGAATCGGACAGCAGCTCGTAGCGCCCGATATAGCCGCCTGGACGCACGTCCTGGCCGGCGCGCGGCGACATAGTGCTCCATCGTCGCCAGACCATCGTCGGCGCCGCCCGCCCTGCAGAACCAGTCGAGCTCGCGCTTGCGCAGCGTGAAGATCGCCGCGCAGCACCAGGGCGAGCACCCGCTGCGGATGGGTCTGGGCGCAGGCGAGTCCGAGTGGGGTGAGCCCCCACGAGCGCCGAAGACGAGCCAGCGCTCCACCCCGTGGTGCTCGCGCAGTGCCTCCTCATGTCGGCCACCAGGCGCCAGGTGGTGTCGTCGATAGATCGGCGGTCGGCTCGCAGGCGCTGGCAGGGAGCGCCTGCATCCGCGCTGGTCGAACAGGATGATGCGGTAGTGCTCGGGATCGAAGAGGCGTGCGATGATCCTCCGAGCAGCTCCCCCTCCCCGGACCGCCGTGAACGAAGACTGCCGGGATCCCATGAGGATTCCCACAGGTCTCCCCAGTACACCCGCTGGCCGTCGCCTGACGTCGAGCATGCCCGAGGCCGTCGGCTCGGTAGCGGGTAGAAGTCCGCAGGGAGGGTCTGGATGACCTGGATGATGAGGCCGACCTGGGCGGCGGGGAGGCGCTGCGTCGAAGCTCGCAGAGGAGGCTGCCATGGGTGAATTGCTGGCACCGATCGCGTGGCTGCGCTGCGACCGCGGGCCCGTGCGGCCGCGGTCCTGAAGCGAGGCGTGGGCAGCTGAGCTCCGACTGCGTCACAGGACGGCCATTCACGCCAGTGGATCGGGCTGCGTACGGTGGGGCCGTGACCAGCCCCATCGTGACGCTCGCTACTGCGCCGACTATCCCACGCCTGATGACGACGACCGCGGTCTGCCCGACGCGCTGCGGGATCGGGGTATCGAGCTCGCGAGTGGCCGCATGGAACGACCCTCGATCAACTGGGACGACGCCGGCGTGGTCGTCCTGCGCTCGGTTCGCGACTACGCCAAGAAGCGCAACTACACCAACTTCTTGTCATGGTCCTGGTCGGTGCCGCGCTGGCCAATCATCCTGATGTCAGGTGCAGTGGAACTCCGACAAGCACTACCTCCCGGCTGGCCGAGTTCGGGGTCCCCATGATCCCGACGACCTGGCTCGAGCCCAGCGCCGGGTACCCAAGCATCAGGTTCATACGCGCTTCCCGGCGCACGGCGACTTCGTCGTCAAGCCCGCGGTCTCCTCAGGTGGGCGCGGGACCGGTCGCTTCACCGCCACGGACGCGCGGTCGCGTGCGGATGCGATCAACGACACCGTCCATCATCTGCGGGCCGGTCGATGTCATGGTGCAGCGCTATCTCGAAGAGGTCGACCGGGGGCGAGCTCTCACTGGTCTACTTCAATGGCGTTCTCGTCCCAGTGCAGTGAGAAGGCGCTCATGCTCCATCCTCCTTCCGCTCCGCCGACGAGGTGCACGAGGAGATCGTCACGGCCCGTGAGCCCAGCGAACAGGAGTGGCTTTGGGGAGCGCGTGCGCAGGCCATCCATGGTCTGACTCGAGCGACACTCGGGACGCGAGCATCCACTCTGTCTCGATCGCGTGACGTCGTCGCGGATGGGAAGGGGGCTTCACTCATGGAGGTCTCGCTCATCGACGCGGGCCTCTACCTGGGCTCCACGCGATCGCCCCGGACAATTTTCGCCGATCGCCATCGCTCAGCGCGTCTTCTGCGAACCGACTCGGATGCGAGCGAGCGGCCGTGCGGATGTCGACTGCGCGTGATCTGCGGTGAAGGTCTCCGGATCATTGATCAACCTTCTGAGCTTGATCCACGATATCAACCTCGAGGGTCGATGTTGGTTATCGTTGCGTCGTCCCCGTGCGTCGCGACGTGCTCACTATCGATCAGCGCGCAGCCGCCACTCTCCGTGATCGAGTGCCCGAGCTTCAGCCGCGCTTCTCGGATGCCGCTCCGGGCGCCCTTTGAGCGCACTGCGGTCAGCGCCCTGTAGGACGAGCATCGCGACCGCGGTGGCGAGGTGGCGTAGATAGTCCCTATGCGCATATTGCTCAACCTCATCTGGGCTCGTCTTCGGTGGCTTCTGGCTCTGGCTAGTACGGTTCTTCGGCGTCATCGCTGCCTCCTCATTGTCACCATCCCGCTGGAGTCGCCTCACTTCGCATCGCCGGCTACGCCCTGGTGGCCCGCTTCGCGCACCGTCGTCACGCTAAGCCGGGGCGAGGCGCCATGAGCGGCCCTCAGCAACGTGATCTGGTTCCTCGTCGCCGGCCTCTGGCTGGCCATCGGTCACTTGACGACGGCGGCCGCACAGGCCGTGACCATCATCGGATCTCCGCTGGCGATCGCCAACGTCAAGATGATTCCGTGACCTGCTTCCCCTTCGGCAAGGGAGAGTGTCCCTGGGGACGGCATCGCCTGAGACGCTGCTCCTCGCTTCTCATGCTCTCAGCGCCCGTGCGGCCGGCCTGCCCGTGCGCCGGCGGGCCGCAACTGAAGCACCTCGACTCAGACCTGGCGCCCTGCGCATGCGGGACTTCACGGCGCTCGCCTCAGGCCGAGATGCGCCTCTGCCGGCTCCAGTTAGCGCGTAGCAGGCGGCGACTGAAGACCGCGGTCATCCACAGGGCCGGCTGCTGCGTCGGGTCGAAGACGACTCAGAGGCAGGACAGCCGGAGGCCACCAGTGCTGCCAGCGATACCACGGGTAGCCGGGTGCCCTGTAGGAGAGCTCGTCATCGACGTGCCCTGAGGCGCCGCCGACGTCGGAACGACACGTGGAGGCGGCGATGGAGACCACACGAGCATCACGGCCAGCCCTGATACCGACACCGAGCATCGATGTAGACCGTCGAGGCCGCCACCGTGCTGGTCGCCGCGCCGCCAGCCCGCCGATCATCGAGGCGGCTATCGCCGGGGCGGGCACCCCGAAGCGGTTGGTGCGCGTCAGTACCCCTGGGCACCGTTCCTCGTCGGCCAGCGACCACGGCATGCGGGTTGAGGCGCATAGGCCTGAATTGGCGGCGGACAGGATGGCGGCGAGATGACGACATTCATGATGCGGTCCCGCGAAGGGATCCCCATCGCGTTGAAAAACCGTGATGAACGGGTTTCGCTCGACGCCCGCCGGCATGCCAGGGATGAGCGCGCCATCACCGTGATCGAGCCGATGAAGAAGATGACCAGACGCCGCAGGTCGCGTGAATGGCCCGTGGCACGGTGGTCCCCGGATCCTCGTCTCGCCTGCGGTGATTCCGATGAGCTCGGTGCCGAGAAGGCGAAAGCGACGGTGACATTGCAGGAAGACAGCGCCCAGGCCTTGAGGGAAAAGACCATCCGCGGTCAGGGTTGCTCAGCAGCGTGCCGAGTCGCATCCCGCATAGAATGACCTGATGACGTACGGGCGCCCAGCACGATAGGCGAGGATCGCCAGGACCCTGATCGAGGACAGGAGGGACTCGGCTTCCGCGAAGACCCGCACTGAGGCGAGATTGACCCTGAGGATGAGCAGGATGAGAGCGCGCCCACAGCCAGGCCGGTGTTGAGGGGAACCAGCCGGTCGCGACATGGCTGCCCGGTGAACTTCGTTGCCGAGCGCCACCGTCCACGTCAGCCAGTACAGGATGGCGGTGACGAAACCGCGTTGCGACCCAGGCAGCGGCGTGCGTACACATGGAACGCGCCGGTCAGGGCATGGCAACGCCTCAGTCTGCCCAGGCACAGCATGACGAGGTAGCACGATGGCGGATCGCACCGCAGTAGGCCAGATCGTGCCGATCGGGCCGGCCTGACTCACGTGTGGCCGGATGACGAGGAAGAGTCCCGTACCGATGACTCCGCCGAAGCTGATCATCATGAGATGACGGCTGGTCATTCGGGCGTTTATGGGCATGAGGCTGACTGTCGCAGCCCCGGTGCTGTTCCCGGTGTCGGATGAGGCTGTAGTCGGAGAGGGGCGGGCGCTTGTGATTTCTAGCGGTGGATCTCAGCTTTGGACCATACGGGCGAGGCTAGTCGATGCTCGGCGCTCGCTCGGTTAGCGTGTCGCCACGCGAACCTTTCCGACCGCGCCCGATTCCTCGCAGCACCAGGTCGACCTGTCCGAGTTGATGGCACGCGGCCCCGTCGTCCTGACGGCGCCATGTACCGAACTCGATGCCCGGGGAGTCGGCACGGCGAACCCGCTGTGGTCCGCCCTCGCCCTGACCGAGGCGCCTGAGGCCGTCACCGCTGTTCACACGGACTATCTCTTCGCCGGTGCCCGAGTCATCTGCACGAATTCCTATCAGCCACTGCTCCCGCCCTCGCGCACCGGCCTCACCGAGGCGGATTCGCGCCGTTATCGCGACTGCCGCACGTCCGGCCTCGACGCCCGTGATCTGCGCGCGAAGGCCCACCCGCAGGAGCCCGTGCTCGGCGGGCAGCCTCGGCCCTATGGCGCCTACCTGGCGGACGGAGCCGAGTACACCGGCGCGTATACCACTGACGCCCCTGACTCTCGAGTCGGTCCCACCCTGCCGCGCCTCGAGGCCCTCGGCGAGAGGGGGTCCGACTTTCTGCGGTTGAGACCCAGCCGCGCCTGGATGAGGCCTCGCTGGCTCGTCGAGCGGCTGCAGCGGGCCGCCCCTGGGCCGAGTGCTGGGCTCCTCCAGGTGGGCCCGACGGCGAGCACCCTGGCCGATGGCACTCCGCCGGCGGAGGCCGCCGCGTGGGCCGACACCGAGGACGCCGTCATCGCCGTCGGCGTGAACTGCGTTGCCCCATCGGTTGTGAGTCTGGCACCGCCTGTCCTGAGCGCGGCGACGCACAAAGCTTCCTCTGGTCGCAGTATCCCAACGCCGGTGGCGCATTCCACGACCCGGACTCCAGAACCTGGCGTCCAGCCGGCGGACCGAGCGGTTCACTCGATACATCGGGCGTCGGCAACTCGAGTGGCTCGATGCCGGTGCGCCTCATCGGCGGGTTGCGCCGCACCACGCCGGTGGACACGGCGGTGGGCAGTACGACCTCGTCGCCCGCCGCTGAGGGAGAGCCATCTGAGATCCTTCGTCTCCTGCATCCTGAGACGCCTCGCCGACCGTGGGCTCACGAGCCGGCGCGGGGCCGCGGTGGGCGCCTCCAGGACTGGCCTCGCGCAGGAGCCCGTTCAGGCGTGCATGACGGCGCTGCGGTGCTTGCGGTGGCTGAGGACCCAGGCGGGCAGCCGGTGGCCCAGCTCCTTTCCCGTGGGCCGCAGTCGGGCCCTCACGAAGCCGAGGAGGTACTCGGCGTGCTCACCGTTGGCGACCCACAGGGTGTGCCCGGCGCACGGCGTGCTGAGGTGGCGAAGGGCAGCCCGTACAGGGCACGACGCCGCTCGGAGATTTTCAGGCAGCTGGCGCGCCCGGTCATGACTGATTGAGGTCCCGGTACGGGCAGCGCCGTTCCGGCCGCGAAGTCGGCGAGAGCTGCACCGCCGTCTGGCGGCGGCTCGCAGGCGGGGCAGCGCCACGTCGTGCGCGCCTCGTGACGCGCGGCCGGGGGCGTTCCTCCCACCCTCTGACAGCACCCGCACCAGTAGCTCTGACCGGGCGCCCCGGGCACCCACGTGCAGCGGGCAGAACGCCCCGCGCTCCACCACGTGCGCGGGCCCCGAGCAGGCCGGGCACACCACCCACGTACTGAGGTGGCACGACGCGCAGTGGCGCTGTCGGCATAGTCGGCACAGTCGTCATGGCGCTTTGCCCGCCCTGCCTCGTCATCATTCTGCGGTCCGACCGACAGCAGGTGCACCAAGGCCCTGTTCTCGCGGTCGCACTCCGGCCAGGTCCACCAGGCCGTCAGCCGCCAGTCGTGGTCGCCGTCGGGGTCCTCAATGACCTGGGTGGCGAGCCAGACCCGCCGCCCTGACGCTTCCAGGGCCTCGCGCAGCCGCTCCGAGACGCCGGCGGACGCCAGCGCCGCCTCGTCGGGCGCCCTCATCCAGAGGCGCCAGCTCACCGCCCGGGCGGCGGTGTCGGTGCCGATCCAGTCGTACTCGTCCCAGTACCGGGCAAGCACACCGTCCCACCGCTCTCGCCCCAGCCGGAGGAGGCGTCCAGCGCCCGCAAGCCCTCGACGTCGTCGCGGGCCATGAGCCGACGCGCCGGAACATCTCACGGCGCACCGCCACTCGGAAGGCGTGAAGATTGCGGGTCAGGGCGACTCTGCCGTCTGCATCCGCCCCGAAGGCGCGCTCAATGCCCGTCGAGACACCGGCCGAGTCATCTGCCTCCGCGGTCGCCCTCCAACAGGCCTCGCGACTCTCGACCCGGCCGGGACTGCGCCGCCCCCAAAGCCTCCCACTCGTCCAGCAGTGAGGAGTCCACGGCCCGCACCAGGGCCCTGAGCCAGTCGGTGAGCTCATCGACCTCGGGCGTGCGGTGCTCGTCGGGGACGACCTGCCGCAGGGCCCGGTAGGCGTCGGTGAGGTAGCGCAGAACCACACCCTCACTGCGCCCCAGCTCGTAGCGGGAGATGAGGTCGGAGAAGGTCAGCGGCGTTCTCCACCATGTCCCGCACCACCGACTCTCGGACGCAGCCTGTACTCGGCGATCCAGGGGTTCGCCTGCTTGTAGGTCTCCAGCGCCGGGGCCAGCAGTTCAGTCAGGGGCTGGGGCCAGGTGATCTCCTCCAGGGCGGCCATGCGCTCCTCGTAGTCGAGGCCCTCGGCCTTCATGGCCGCCACGGCCTCGCCTCGGGCGGCCCGCTGCTGGGCGTACAGCAGGGGGCGCGGGTCGTCCAGGGTCGCCTCCACCACTGAGACGACGTCGAGCGTGGCGCTCGGGGGGTCCACGTCCAGCAGATCCATGGCCGCCAGGGCGAAAGGCGCCAGCGGCTGATTGAGGGCGAAATCTCCGGGCAGATCCACCGCCAGGCGCAGCGCGCGGACGGCCGTCCTCGTCTCGACTGGGCGCTGGAGACGTGCTCCAGGGACCCCGGCGGCGGTGCGCAGCGACGGCAGATCTTGATGCGCGGCGCACATGCCTGCGCCGTTCGGCCTGGCTGCCATGAACGCGGGACAGCAGGTCGGCCATGGCGGCCACCGGCTCGCCGTCGCGCTCCATGAGGTTCAGGACCATGGTGGTGGTGACCTGGAACTGGCTGGTCAGGTCTCGGGGCGGCGTCGCGCAGGCGCTCGAAGGTCTTGTCCAGTCGATGCGATCCTCGGGGCCTTCTTTGCGCACGATCTTTGCGGCGTTTGCGCTCATCGTCCCCGGCCCTGGCCAGCGCGCGTTCGTCGATGACTGCTCGGGAGCCTGACGACGACGTACTGCAGCAGTGTCGAAGCCGGCGCGGCCGGCCCTCCCGGCGATCTGCGGAACTGCGGCCGTCAGATGGCGCCCTGGCGCCGTCGAACTTGACCAGGCTGGTGAGAACCACCGAGCGGATGCGGCACATTGATGCCCACCCCGAGGGTGTCGGCGCCGCAGATGACTGACAGCAGGCCCAGCTCGCGCCAGCTTTCCCACCAGCCGCCGGGCGCGGCAGCATGCCGGCATGATGGACGATCCCGCGTCGCAGCAGCCGCGACAGGGTTGTCCGAAGCCCCTCCCGAAGCGGAGTCCCCAGCGCCGCGGCGAGCTCCCGCCTTGCGCGCCTTGGCGCCCAGGTCCACGCCTCAGCAGTGAGGGCGGCCTGCTCGATCGCCTCCTTCTGGGAGAAGTGGACGACGTAGCACCAGAAAGTGCCTTGCCTCTGCGTGCCGAGGTGCTGGAGGAGGTCGCCGATGGCCGATCGACGTACCCATCTCCGGCACGGGCCGCACGGCATCGTCGATGACGGCGACCTCGCGGCCCGTGCGCTGCGCATGTCGGCGGCGAGTGAAGCGAGCACGTCGCCCAGGTCGCGGACATGAGCACCATCTGCGCCTGTGGCAGCTCGAGGAGCGGCACCCTGCCAGGCCCAGCCTCGCTGATGATCCGCGGTAGTGGAACTCGTCCATGACGACGCTGTCCACGTCGCAGCGCCTCGCCCCGCGCAGCGACTGGTTAGCACAGGATCTCCGCCGTGCAGCAGATGATGGGGGCGGCGTGGCAGTTGATGGAGGTGTCCCCTGGTGACCATGCCGACGTTGTCCGGCTCTGAACAGGCGCACCAGTTCGAAGAACTCTCGCTCACCAGGGCCTGGAGCGGCGCGGTGTAGTAGGAGCGGCTGCCCGGGCGAAGGCTGCCGTGTGGCCGCGAGCGCGACTGCATGGACTTGCCTGAGCCGGTGGGGTGGCGGCGATGACGTGCTGCACCTGGAGGATCTCGGACAGGGCCTCGTCCTGGTGGGAGGGGCGGCCGGTGGACTCGGCCCACTCGGAGAGGGCCAGGTGCAGACCCCTCGGCTCGGGGACGCGCCTGGGGTCGGCGGCGGCATGGAGGAGTCCAGGAGCGCGTTGAGCGGGGGCGTCGGGCGGGGCGCTGCGGTGGCCGAGGGCGGTGAGGACATACCCGCATGGCTCTACGACGGGCACGCGGCTGGTGCGCCGAGCCGACTCCGGCAGGCGCGGCCGACCTGTTCCTCCGGCCCGCGACCGGTCGCAGGCCGGCTTGATCCTGAGGAGTCGGGTGGACGTTTGCTGGCGCCGAGACGCCCCTTTCTTCGTACAGGAGACCAGTCTGGAGCCTGCCCCGCGCCCGTATTGAAGCCTTCCTCGCCGACTCACGCCGCCGCCCACGCCGAGGCCATGCCGCTGATGGAAGTGCGCGACGAGGACCGCGGTCGGTCATCTTCGAGGTCTGGGGCCGGGCGCACCGAGCTCGATGTGGCGCACAAGGCGGGGCGAGCCCTTCGCGACGCGGGCAGTTTCCAGCAGCCAGTCTGAGTTCAGCCTGGAGACCGTCAGCGATCGAACGGATTGACGTTCACGGCACCAGCGCCAGGCCCGGCCTACGCGATCGCCCGGGTGTCGATCCGCGGTCCCGATCATCGAGATGCAGCACCGTCTGCATCACAGTGACGACTGGCGGATCGACACGATCCGAGCCACTATTTCGACGACGAGCCCGGCTCCGCCCTCGTGCCAGAGTGAGCAAAGCATGCGCCTGGCTGCGAAAGGCACCGCGAAGTCGAGCCTCTGCGGGCGGGTTGACGCGATCTTCCTGCGCCCGGTGACCCGTCTCGTCACCGGGCGGGCGCGCCCAAGCCCGTGGACGAGTGCAATGAGCTGGCGAGCGACGGTCGATGAGCGGACGAGGGAGGCGTGCGGGCCAGGCGCTCGCTCGGAGGCCAGGCGCAGCCGAGGCCGTCGAGACCGAGGTGCGGGAGGTCGGCTGGATTCCCTTTGCGAGCGGGCCAGCTGGCGGTGCGACGCCGCGCGGGGCGCGCACGACGCATACGTGCGCCCTCGGCCTGGAGCTGTCGTCCGCCACGGCCCAGGCCGTGGTGGCTACAACCCCGAGAGAGAGCGGTCCGCGTGTCGCCGCGGTGCGGCGATCGTCGGCGAGATCGAGCCCGTCCGGCGGCAGCGCGCGTGTGCGCGGCGGGGTGGCGGCATCATCTCGTCCGTCACGATGAGACTTGCCGCGCGTGGACCCGGCACGGCTGCGACTGTCGATGCCGAGGCCTACCTGGCATGACGCGCGGCAGTGGACGTCCGCCTGAGGTATTCGCCTCAGCGAAGGCGTACTGTCTCGACTCGCAGGCGGTCTGCCGGCGTCATGGCGGATGCTCGGTAAGGCGACGGCTGCCACGGCGTCCACTGGGGCTCTGACGGCGGCGACCGCCAGTCCGCAGCCTGCCGCCGACCACGGCGTGCTGAGCGAGGCGCCCGGAGCCCGCCCGGATCAGGGCCTGAGGCGCAGCGGCTTCGCGGCTCTGGCCGCTGCGTGAGCTCCTCGATCGGCAGCGCGCCTCGAACCGGCTCGCCTCGTGGTGCCGCCTCCGCGCCGACCTGCCCGGCGATGGCCGGCTCTCGCGGCGCAGCCCCCACTCGCGCAGCCCCACTCGAGACGTAAAAGTGACCAGGTGAGGCTCGGCAGGCGGCAGCGTTCCGAAGAAAGACAGTGAGGAGGGAGCTGGCCCTGAGTATTGAGACGATGCCGCGCGTTCCCATCGTCTTGAGCGCAAAGCTCCTCCATGACGCCCTCGCCGCCCACCTTCTGACCACGTCGAGCTGGATCACGCCCACATCACCATGTGGGCGCTCATCGCCACCGGCCTGTTCCTCACCGTCGTCACCCGCGGCGTCCAGGTGCGCCACCCGCGCGACCATGATCCGGCAGGTCGGCGGCTCGCGCGCGGGCGCGGAGGGCGGCATCTCCCCTTCCAGGCCTTCGCCATCTCCTGGCCGCCCGCGTGGGGTCGGCAATGTCTTCGGCGTCGCCGCCGCCGCCTACGGGAGCCCCGGCGCCGTGTTCTGATGGGTGCGTGGCGCTGGTCGGCATGGCCACCGCCTCTTCGAGGCCACCTCGCCCAGATCTTCGCGTCCGCGCCGCCGACGGATCCCTTCCGCGGCGGCCTCTGCCTTCATACGGCCTGGCGGCATGCGGAACGCGGGCTGGCCGGGCGTGCTTCGCCGCATCACCCTGGTCACCTGCGGCTTCATCATCACCTCGGTGCAGTCCAACGCCGTGGCCGGGACCCTGGTGGCGGCCCGGCGGCGGCAGGAGTCCTGGCCCCGCCTGGGATTCGGCGGGCTGAGCGCCGCCCAGCTGGTGGTGGCCGGCCCCGTCCTGGTGCTCACCGCCGTCGTCGTCTTCGGCGGCATCCGCGCCGTGGCGCGCGTGACCGAGTGGATGGCCCTGATCATGGCGCTGATCCACATCGTCCTGGTCGTCGTCATCTCGCCTGCTGAACCTCGGGGCACTTCTGACGCGTCATTGGCCAGATCATCTCCTCCGCCTTCGCCCCTGAGCCGCTGGGGGCCCTGGGCGAGGCTTTCCCGGCCGCCGTCATCAACGGCACCAAGCGGGGCCTGTTCTCCAACGAGGCCGGTCAGGCACTGCGCCCCAACGCCGCCGCCACCGCGACCGTGCCCACCCGGTCCAGCAGGGGCCTCATCCAGTCCCTGGGCGTGTCTCGTCGACACGATCGTCGTGCGCACCGCCACCGCCTTCGTCATCCTCATCGCCGGGCCCGACAGCCTGGACCGCCGAGGGCGCCAGACCCTCCACGCTGACCACCCTGGCCATCGCCCACGAGCTGGGCGGCTGGACGGTCCTGCCCATGGCGATCCTCATCTTCGTCCTCGCCTACTCCTCGATCATCGCCGCCTACGTGCTACACCGACGTCAATATGGATCTATCCTCACCGGCGGGCGGCGCTGGGCGATCCTGACCGTCCGCGTCGTCTCGGTTGCCTCCGCCACCGCCGGGGCGGTCCTGTCCCTCGACGTCGTGTGGAACGCCGTCGACATCGCCATGGCGGCCGCGACCTGACCAACCTCGTCGCCCTCTGCTGCCTGTACCGCTGGGGCGGGCGCTCCGCAGGACTACGAGGACCAGCGCGCGCGTGCGTCGGCTGAACCGGTCTTCCGCGGCGCGACAACCTCGTACCTGCCCGCAGATCGTGCCCGGCGACGTCTGGTGCCTGACCGCCGACGTCACTGCCGCACGAGCCGACGACGGTCGCCCCGCCCCGACCCGCCGCATCCCCGCACCCGCCACCACCTGAGGATCCCGAGACGCTCCGTGCAGGACCCACGGACTCTCCCGAGACCAGCCCGGCCCGCTGCAGCGACGAGGAGCCGAACGATGAACGCCGCTCGTCCGCCCGCTGCCTCACCGAGCGGAGCGCGCCCCCGCGCAGCTCATGGCCGCGCCCGCCGACGTGTGCGACCCTGGCCCCCGTGACCTCCTGCAGTCGACGACGCCCTCTACGCCTACGTGCTGTCCGCACCGCTGCTCATCGCCGTCGGCCTGTACTCACCGTGCGCACCCGCGCGTCCAGTTGCGCCACTTCGGCACGATGATGCGCACGATCGCCGGCTCGCGGACCGGGGCCGCAGGGCGGCATTCTCCTTCCAGGCCTTCGCCGTGGGGCTGGCGCGCGCGTGGGCATCGGCAACGTCGCCGCGTCGGCCCTGGCCATCGTCGCCGGGCGGGCCAAGGCGCCCTGTTCTGATGTGGGTGGTCGCCCTGATCGGCATGGCCACGGCTTCGTCGAGTCCACCCGGCCCAGGTCTTCACGCGAGCGCGGCCGCGACTTCACCTTCCACGGCGGCCCCTGCCTCACTACATCAAGAACGGCCTGGCCTCGCGGGCTGGGGCGCCGTCTTCGCGGGCATGTGCATCGTCAGAGCGGGGTGACGGTCGTCAGTGGTGCAGACCAACTCCCTGGCGCAGCGTCCTCGGGCGCCACCGTGCCTCGAGGTCAGCGCCGTGGATGGTCGGCGCGCCTCGTCGTCCTGACCGTGCCCATCGTGCTGGGGTCTGAGTCCGTCGCCCGCGTCACCGAGGTGGCCCCGTCCCTGCGGCCCTGGTCTACGTCGCTGGTCACCGCTGGTCGTCATCGTCCCTCAACATCGGCGAGCTCGCGCGTGCCCGTCGGCGAGGTCGCTGCGCGGCGCCCTCGGGGCGACCAGGCGCTGTACGGCATCGCCGGCGGGATCACGGCCGCCGTGCTCAACGGCGCGCCGCGGCCTGTTCTCCAACGAGGCCGGCCTGGGCACGGTGCCCCAACGCCGCGGGCACCGCCACCGTGGCCCACCCCTGTCAGGCAGGGGCCTCATCCAGTCCTTCGGCGTGTTCGTCGACACCATCGTCGTGTGCACCGCCACCGGCCTGACTCATCCTGCTCGCCACCGGCACCTACCGGCCCCGGCGACGACAGCCCTGGTCGGTGCGGTCCTGACCCAGCAGGCCGTCGTCGAGCACCTGGGGGCGTGGACCGTCTGGCCCGATGGTCGCGCTCATCTTCGTCCTGGTAGCCTCCACGGTGCTGGGCTGCTACCCTACTCCCAGGTCAACGTGAACTTCCTGGGCGGCGAGCGCCGCGCCGAGCAGGCTCTTTGGCGATCGTGCTGACCGGCGCCGCCTACGCCGGGCACCGTCCTCGACCCTGCCGGCCGTGTGGGCGCTGACGGACATCGCCCTGGGGCTGCTCGCGCCTGATCAACCTCGTCGCCATCGTGCGCCTGACCCCTGGGCGCTCGGGCGCCCTGCGCGACTTCGAGGCCCAGTGCGCGCGCGCGGGAGCGCCGAGCCGGTCTCGTCGGCCACGGCAACCCTGCTCCTGCCCGGCGACGTCGGTCGAGGGCGTCTGGGAGGCCTCGCCGGGCTGACGACGGCGGCGGCTGCCGCCCGCGGGCGACGGGCGCGGTGCGCCGGCGCGCGGGGCAGGGCACTGAGCCATGGTGGAGATCATCAGCACTCGCCGATCGATCGCTGTCCAACTGGCTGTTCGGCACCGTCCTCGATCTGGGTGCTGCTCGGCGCGGCATCTGTCACCTGGCGCACGCGCGCCGTCCAGCTGCGCCACATGGGCTCCATCGCCCGCGCCGTGGCGGGCCTGCGGGCGGGCGCCGCCGGGCGGCATCTCCTCCTTCCAGGCCTTCGCCGTGGGGCTGGCCTGCCGCGTGGGCACCGGCAATATCGTCGGCGTGGCCCTGGCCCTGGTCCTGGCGGGCCCGGGCGCCGTGTTCTGATGTGGGTGGTGGCTCTGCTCGGGACGGCCACCGCCTTCACCGAGGCGACCCTGGGCCAGCTGTTCTAGCGTGGAGCGCGGCGACGGCACCTTCCGCGGCGGCCCCTGCCCACTACATCGCCCGCGGCCTGCGCTGGCCGGTGCTCGGCGGCGTCTTCGCGGTCGTGTTCATGATCGCCAACGGGCCTGGCTATGCCGATGGTGCAGGCCAACGCCATGACGGCCGCCCTGAGACGCCACCCGGACGGCGCCGTGAGCCCGTGGTGGGGCCGTCATCGTCGTCGCCCGCTGGTCGCGCCGGTGCTGCTCGGGCGGGCTGCGCTCCATCGCCCGCGCCGCCGAGCTGATGCGCCCGCCATGGCGGCGTGCCCTACCTCGCTGCTCGTCGTGGTCGATCATCGTCCCTGACCCATCCCCCGCGCAGGCGCCGCTGGCCGCCGTGGGGCAGATCCTCCGGGGCCGCGGCTGCGCGTTGGGCCGGTCGGGCCGGTGCGCCGGGGAGTCGACGCAGGCCGTGCTCAACGGCGTGCGCCGCGGCCTGTTCTCCAACGAGGCGGGGCCTGGCGGCTCGGCCTGCGCGGCCGGATCGGCCACCGTGGCCCACCCGGCGCAGGCAGGGCTTCATCCAGTCTTCGGGGTCCTGGTCGACACCCTGCTGGTGTGCACGGCCACGGCCCTGGCCATCCTCATCGCCGGGAGCGGCTCGACGGCTGGCGTGTACACCCCGGCGTCACCGGCGGGCGGGACGCCAGCGTCTCGCGGCACCCTCACGCAGACGCCGATCGAGCACTCTGGGGGCATGGGACCACCTGGCCCATGACCGATCCTCGTCCTGGTCCTGGCCTACCCATCATCCTGGGCGCCTCTCCTACGCGAGGTCTGCCTGACTACTCTGACCCAGCGACCCCTGAGCGCCACGGTGCTGCGCGGCGCGCGCTCGCGTGCGCCTTCGTCGGGCGGGGAGCGGGCCTGACCACCGTGGTGGACCCTGGCCGACGTGCCTCTCGGGCACGGGGCCATCATCAACCCTGGTCGCCCGCTCGTGCTGGAGCGATGGGTCGCTGGGTCCTGCGACTGGGAGGCGCAGCGCGCTGAGGTGGCCGCCGGTGCGCCTCGCGCCCGACCAGATCCGCGTTTCGTCGCCGCGGGCAACCCGCACCTGCCCGGCGAGCTGCCCGGGGACGTCTGGCGCGCTGAGGGCGCTGCGTCAGGCGCGAGACGGCGCCGAGGGCCGCCTGGCGGGGCGCGACACCTCGCCGAAAACGCGGACGGCTCCACGGTTAGCGGTCGTCTAGCGCCTGCTACCTCCGCATTGCGGAGCGGCATGAGCTCCCTGACCCCGGAGGTCCCATGTCTCGCCCAGCGCCCTCGCCGATCACGGAGCCTGTTCGACCGTCCGCCGACGTGGCTCAGCGGAGGTCGCGACCACCTGTACGGCCAGCTGCTGGCCTGGCTGCTCATCGCCGTCGGGATCTGGTTCACGGTCCGCACGCGCGGCCTCCAATTCCGCCTGTTCGGGCAGATGCTGCGCGCGATCGCGGGCTCGCGCTCCGACGGCGAGGGCATCTCCTCCTTCCAGGCCTTCACCATCGGCCTGGCCTCGCGGGTGGGGCACCGGCACATCGTGGGCGTGGCCCTGGCCATCACCCTGGGCGGGCCGGGCGCCGTGTCCTGGATGTGGGTCGTGGCGCTGGTGGGCATGGCCACCGGGTTCATCGAGTCGACCCTGGCCCAGATGTACAAGATCCGCCACCCGGAGGGCACCTTCCGCGGCGGCCCCGCCTCATTACATCAGCCGGGGCCTGGGTCGAGAGGCTGTGGCGAGCGTCTTCGCCGTCGTCATCACCTTCGTCTTCGGCTTCGCCCACGAGGCCACCTAGGCCAACGCCATCTCCGAGGTCATGAGGGCACCTTCGACGTGCCGCCTGCGGGACCGCGGTCGCCCTCATGGTCCTGCGCGACGCCCGTCGTCGTCGGGGCATCACGATCGTGGCGCGGATCGCCGAGTGATGGCCCCTGCCATGGCCGGCGCTCGTACGCCCTGCATGGCGATCGTCGCTCGTGCTCCACGCGCAGCGCCATCCCCGGCGCGCTGGCGAGCATCGTCGCGGCGCCTTTCGGGGTCGACCCAGGCCGTCGCCGGTGTCGCGGGGCTTCGTCGCGGCGGCCCTCAACGGCACTCAAGCGGGGCCTGTTCTCCAACGAGGCGGGAGAGGGTCGGTCCCCAACGCCGCGGCCACCGCCACTGTCGCCCCACCCGGTCCAGCAGGGGCTCATCCAGTCCCTCGGGCGTGTCTGTCGACACCATCATCGTGTGCACCGCCACCGCCCTCATCGTGCTGCTCTCCGGGCCCACGTCTGCCCGAAAGCACCCTGGCTATGCGGCGAGGCGGTGCCGGGCATGAAGCCCTCGTCGACCCTGGACCTCCTCCTCGATCGGCGAACGGATCCCGTGGTTGGTCCAGATTTACGGCGGCCATCATCTTCGTGTTCGCCCACCATCGCCGCGCAACCAGCACTCACGCCCGGCGGCTTCAACGGGACTTCGCTACTGGCCGGGCCGCAGCGCGACGATGCGGACCGACACGGTCATGCGTAGGCCCTGCGCGCCATGATCGCAGGCCGCGACCGGGGCGGTGTCCCGCTGGACTTTCGATGTGAACCCGGTCCGACGTCGCATGGGTCCCATGGCGACCATCACTATCGTGGCGATCGTCCTTAAGGCGTGGGCGGAACCGGCGCCTGATCGATCATTGGGAGTAGTCCAGAGGCGGCCCCGAACGCCGGAGAGACCAGTGAGATCGGTTTTCGTCGCCGAGGACGCAACCCGCACTGCCGGGCCCTCGCGCGCGAGGTGTGGAGCAGTCACGCCG
>BNJS01001389.1_pt1 | contig 83460 bp, 89 predicted proteins | sample 8540461 | NCBI WGS metagenome assembly BNJS01 (sample SAMD00202454, study PRJDB9452) | human saliva metagenome | isolation source: human saliva | place: Japan
CAGGCAGACTACTAATCAGAGCACATCCGCATGCAGTCTTGCAACCATCAACAGCAACTGCTTTACCTTCAAACATCATATACTGACTGCCTTCAATAATCGGATTGTCACCATGACCAGTTATAGGGCAACTAACTAAATCGCCAACTAGTGCCGCAGGTTTTCCTTCAATAGTCATTTGGGAAGATGCTTGAATGACCATACCACCATGCGTAGTAGAATCACCCAATCTAATAATACCCTTCATTTTTACATTCCTTTGCCGTCAAAATTCCTATAAACCAGATTGTAGATCTCAGACATTACCATAAGCCTGAATCAAACGCCCCATATAAAAACCATTATCCGTATTCCAACCAAATAACTGATTTTTCTGCTCAGTATTTTCAACAGCCAAACCTAACATGAGCAATTGATTTTCCGAAGCAAGAGGTCCCATAAAAAGTCCAGGATTATGTCTTAAAACACTATTTCTGTCGTAATGCCAGTCTCCTCCTGCTGCCTTAATACCATCCATATATTGCTGGATTTCCTCATGTGAGGAAGCAAACCATACTGCATCAACTGCTTCACCATGTAATCCATAATCCACATATTTTTTCAATAACTGTGGTTGTTTTCCATCATCCAGCGTAATAGGTCGTTGTACCCATGCACGAATTGGTAGATTATTCTGTTTAGCCAAATGCTGAGAGGAAAAAACTATCCAGGTTACTGTTTCAGTAAATTCTAAATCATCTATATCTGGATTTAGCCAAGCCGATAAGACAGCATGGATACCTTCAGGTTCGGATTTCTCAAACCAATTATTGATAAATTCACTCATATCCTGCAAAGGCATTATGACTAGATCCAAGTTTTCTATACCAATAGTTTCCGACATATTGATTAGCTTATTTTGCCAGGCTTCATAAATATCGTTGTCAGGAGTATGGATATGTACGGTCAACTTTTTTGAAAACTCAGCCAAAGATCTAATTCTTTCTTCTAGTTGCCACACCGTTGTTTCATGACACAATGGTCGTTCAAAGTTATTTTCTTCATCAATAAAAGCAATACAATCAAATCTCTCATTACCTTTAGTTTCAGCAATTACATCATTCAGTGCAATTTCAGACGGCAGAGCTACATAAGCGTCTATTACAGCTACCCTCTTACCAGCCCACTCTGTCCACTTCCTACGAATATTGTCTTTTTCTTTCTGCCATGCCTCCATAGCGGCATAACGATGGACTGAAGAAATATAGCGGTAAGAAAGTGCTGCAAACCATATAACAGGAAATACCAACGAATAAATTGCATACTTTTTCAGCAATAAAATCCATAGCAATGAACAGCAACATGCAAATGCCAAAGTAGCGGCCCACATCCATGGCTTTTCCCCACTTATTTTTTTGACTTCTGGAACTAATGTTGCGGGAACTTCAGGAATATTCCATTGCATTTTCAAATAGCCTTATACTCAAAAAATCAATTATATATAAAAATAAACATATTGGTTAAATATTAGTACATAGATTCTTAATATTATCCATGTAACTATCTACCCGTTTATTAACTAATTAAACGTTTAATATAGAACTATACAAGCTCTTCGAAAAAATTTTCACATCCTATATACAAGTCCATTTAACCATAGGCTTAACTATATGCGATATATCAAACTTATTCTAAGCTTCAAAAACTTCTAAGTAAAAAGCTTAACCAGCTATTTAATAAAATACGGTATTTTATAAACTGAAAATGTTATCCTCAACCTAAAATACTTATCTGCTAAGACGGATTCTCCTAAATTTATTCCGATCCAAACAATAAGTTCTCTTTAATATTCCTAATTTTATCGCGTAACACAGCTGCCTCTTCAAACTGCAAATCCCTAGCTGCCTGCTGCATGGCTTTTTCCAGTTTGGCGATTTCTTTAATCGCGTCTTCTTCGTTGTGAATTTCGCCGACTTTAACTTTGTTTTTGCCTTTCAGACGACCTTTGCCGCTGTCTTCTTCGTGGTACACGCCGTCGATGATGTCTTTGACCTGTTTTTTAATCTGCTGCGGCACGATGCCGTGTTCTTCGTTGAATTTAATCTGTTTTTCGCGGCGGCGTTCGGTTTCGTCGATGGCGGCTTTCATGGAGTCGGTGATTTTGTCGGCGTACAGGATGGCGACGCCGTTCACGTTGCGCGCGGCGCGGCCTATGGTTTGAATCAGGCTGCGGTGGGAGCGCAGGAAGCCTTCTTTGTCGGCGTCGAGGATGGCGACGAGGGAGACTTCGGGGATGTCGAGGCCTTCGCGCAAGAGGTTGATGCCGACGAGTACGTCAAACAGGCCGAGCCGTAAATCTCTAATAATTTCAACGCGCTCGACGGTGTCGATGTCGCTGTGCAGGTAGCGCACTTTGATGCCGAGTTCGCTGTAATAGTCGGTGAGTTGTTCCGCCATGCGTTTGGTGAGGGTGGTAACGAGTACGCGTTCGCCTTTTTGGATGCGGTCGTTGATTTCGCTCATTAAGTCATCGACTTGGGTGGCGACGGGGCGGATGATGATTTGGGGGTCGACCAGCCCTGTGGGGCGGACGACTTGTTCGACCACTTGTCCGGCGTGTTCTTCTTCGTATTTGGCGGGGGTGGCGGAAACGAAGACGGTTTGCGGCATGACTTTTTCAAATTCGTGGAATTTGAGCGGGCGGTTGTCGCGGGCGGAAGGCAGGCGGAAGCCGTAGTCCACGAGGTTTTGCTTGCGCGATGCGTCGCCTTTGTACATGCCACCGATTTGGGTAACGGTAACGTGGCTTTTCGTCGATGAACATGATGGCGTTGTCGGGCAGGGTAGTCCATCAGCGTGGGTGGCGGTTCGCCTTCTTTTTTTGCCGGAGAAGTGGCGGGAGTAGTTTTCGATGCCTTTGCAGAAGCCCATTTCGTAGAGCATTTCGAGGTCGAAAGCGGGTGCGCTGTTCGATGCGTTGTTGTTCGACGGGGCGTTGTTCGCGGGCGAAAAATTCGATGCGTTCGCGCAGTTCTTCTTTGATGGACTCGCAGGCGCGCAATACGGTGTCGCGCGGGGTAACGTAGTGGCTGGACGGGAAGACGGTGTAGCGGCCGACGCGTTGGATAAGGCTGCCTGAAAGCGGGTCGAACATATCGAGGCGGTCGATTTCGTCGTCAAACAGGCTGATGCGCAAGGCGTTTTCGGAGCTTTCGGCGGGGTACACGTCAATCACGTCGCCGCGCACGCGGAAGCTGCCGCGTTTGAAGTCCAAATCGCCGCGTTCGTACTGCATGGAAACGAGCGTGGCGATGATGTCGCGTTGCTCGATAGTGTCGCCTTCTTTGACGGACAACACCATTTGTTGATACTCGGTCGGGTCGCCGATACCGTAAATGGCGGACACGGTGGCGACGATAATCACGTCGTCGCGCGTCATCAGGTTTTTTTGGTGGCGGAAAGGCGCATCTGCTCGATGTGTTCGTTGATCGCGCTGTCCTTTTCGATGAACAAATCGCGGCTGGGCACATAGGCTTCGGGTTGGTAATAGTCGTAGTAGGAGACGAAATATTCCACCGCGTTTTCGGGGAAAAACTCGCGCATTTCGGCGTAGAGCTGGGCGGCAAGGGTTTTGTTGTGCGCCATGATGATGGCGGGGCGGCCGCTTTGGGCGATGACGTTTGCCATGGTGTAGGTTTTGCCCGAACCGGTTACGCCGAGCAGGGTTTGATAAGCAAGGCCGTCTGAAAGCCCTTCGAGCAGGCCGGTAATGGCAGTGGGCTGGTCGCCGGCGGGCGGGAAAGGGTTGGTGGAGTTTGAAGGGGAATTGGGGATATTGGATGACTTCCATAAGACGGCCTGTTTTATGTTCAGGTAAAGAGAAAGATTATAACAAAGGGCCGTCTGAAAATTGATAGTGTGCCAATCTGACAAGACTAAATATTTCATCTCCTTCCTTAGCTAACTAAGGTTGTTTGTGTTAAAACTACTCTCCCCTAAAGGACGTGTCCCTACGCACGTCCCTTTTTCTTTTTGCCCCTTTTCTCCCTTTAGATCAGGTTTCCACCCTGCGTAAAAATGGCTTTACACTCCGCATCATTGCCCCTAAATATCTCCTCACCGTCCGTACAGCTGCCCTTCCCCTTCATCTTCCCTGCACACCACCGCCGTCAGCGACTCGTTCAAAGCGCAACACCCTCGGTTCCGCCTCCCTGTCCAACGCCACCGCCTTCAGGGTAAACTTCCCTCCAAGATACCCCTTAGCCTGGCCGCTCATCCTGATACAGAAACCGCCCGCCTCCTTCACCGGCAGCTCCGGCCACTTCGTCGACGTCAGCTTAAAGCTGCCCTTTTTCGTATAGAACTGCTCCATAAAGCGCGCATTTTCCAGCAGGGCAGCATGCGCCGCACGCAGGTTGGCCGAGCGGACTGATTCCCGATAGGCCGTAAATGCCGCCGTCGCCACTATCGAAACCAACAGCATCACCACCAACAGCTGTATCAAGGAGTAGCCCCTCTGTACAGTTGCCCTATTCCGTTTTTCCGTCAAATGTCTTTAAGTACATATCTTTAATTCCCTTTATCTTTTATATCCCCTATCCGACAGGAGGGGCCTTATCTGTTTATCCCTTCACCCAATGAAAAGCCCCCGCGTTGTCCAAGCTCTCATTGTCGCCCCCATACAAAGCCGCCCGTCAGCCCGAACCGGCAAACGGTTCGGCCTCGGGGCGGCGTATACGGCAGTTAACCGTCAGGCTTATTTTTTCACGGCAGGTTGTGCGGCCTTAGGCGCGGCAGAAGAAACCGTCGCCTCCGCCTTCAACTTGTTCAGCACCGCATCACCGATGCCCTTCACGTTTTTCAGCTCCTCCACCGATTTGAACGCACCGTTCTTCTGACGGTATTCCACAATCGATTTCGCCTTAGCCGGACCAATACCCGGCAAGGCCTCCAGTTCGGCAGGAGACGCGGTATTAATGTTCACGGCAGCCAAAGAGAACGCTGCACAGACGGCGGCAAATGCACCAAATAAAAATTTCTTCATCAGATTTTTTCCCATAACATATTTGATTGAATCAGTCATAAAGTCTACCGAATGGTTTTATTCCACTCTGTAAACACTGTTACATATACGGATAGGGCAACAGTCTATACCCACATAAATGCTTACGACATATTAACGCAAATATCGTTTGATTTCAAATATTCCAAACAATTAACCGTAACTTTCGGTACTTTTGTTCAAGAATAACAACAGGGTAATCATACAATACCTGTTACCTATCGCCAAACCGACAGAAACGACAGACATGTAAAAAGCCCCCAACATCAGTCGGGGGCTTCGGAATGGGTGTTTGGCGGTGACCTACTTTCACATGGAAGAACCACACTATCATCGGCGCTGAGTCGTTTCACGGTCCTGTTCGGGATGGGAAGGCGTGGGACCAACTCGCTATGGCCGCCAAACTTAAACTGTTACAAATCGGTAAAGCCTTAATCAATTATTTGGTGATGACTGAATCAGTCAGTAAGCTTTTATCTTTTGAAGTTCTTCAAATGATAGAGTCAAGCCTCACGAGCAATTAGTATGGGTTAGCTTCACACGTTACCGCGCTTCCACACCCCACCTATCAACGTCCTGGTCTCGAACGACTCTTTAGTGTGGTTAAACCACAAGGGAAGTCTCATCTTCAGGCGAGTTTCGCGCTTAGATGCTTTCAGCGCTTATCTCTTCCGAACTTAGCTACCCGGCTATGCAACTGGCGTTACAACCGGTACACCAGAGGTTCGTCCACTCCGGTCCTCTCGTACTAGGAGCAGCCCCCGTCAAACTTCCAACGCCCACTGCAGATAGGGGACCAAACTGTCTCACGACGTTTTTAAACCCAGCTCACGTACCACTTTAAATGGCGAACAGCCATACCCTTGGGACCGACTACAGCCCCAGGATGTGATGAGCCGACATCGAGGTGCCAAACTCCGCCGTCGATATGAACTCTTGGGCGGAATCAGCCTGTTATCCCCGGAGTACCTTTTATCCGTTGAGCGATGGCCCTTCCATACAGAACCACCGGATCACTATGTCCTGCTTTTCGCACCTGCTCGACTTGTCGGTCTCGCAGTTAAGCTACCTTTTGCCATTGCACTATCAGTCCGATTTCCGACCGGACCTAGGTAACCTTCGAACTCCTCCGTTACTCTTTGGGAGGAGACCGCCCCAGTCAAACTGCCTACCATGCACGGTCCCCGACCCGGATTACGGGTCTGGGTTAGAACCTCAAAGACACCAGGGTGGTATTTCAAGGACGGCTCCACAGAGACTGGCGTCTCTGCTTCAAAGCCTCCCACCTATCCTACACAAGTGACTTCAAAGTCCAATGCAAAGCTACAGTAAAGGTTCACGGGGTCTTTCCGTCTAGCAGCGGGTAGATTGCATCTTCACAACCACTTCAACTTCGCTGAGTCTCAGGAGGAGACAGTGTGGCCATCGTTACGCCATTCGTGCGGGTCGGAACTTACCCGACAAGGAATTTCGCTACCTTAGGACCGTTATAGTTACGGCCGCCGTTTACTGGGGCTTCGATCCGATGCTTGCACATCTTCAATTAACCTTCCAGCACCGGGCAGGCGTCACACCCTATACGTCCACTTTCGTGTTAGCAGAGTGCTGTGTTTTTAATAAACAGTCGCAGCCACCTATTCTCTGCGACCCTCCAGGGCTTACGGAGCAAGTCCTTAACCTTAGAGGGCATACCTTCTCCCGAAGTTACGGTATCAATTTGCCGAGTTCCTTCTCCTGAGTTCTCTCAAGCGCCTTAGAATTCTCATCCTGCCCACCTGTGTCGGTTTGCGGTACGGTTCGATTCAAACTGAAGCTTAGTGGCTTTTTCCTGGAAGCGTGGTATCGGTTACTTCATGTCCGTAGACACTCGTCATCACTTCTCGGTGTTAAGAAGACCCGGATTTGCCTAAGTCTTCCACCTACCGGCTTAAAACAAGCTATTCCAACAGCTTGCTAACCTAACCTTCTCCGTCCCCACATCGCATTTGAATCAAGTACAGGAATATTAACCTGTTTCCCATCGACTACGCATTTCTGCCTCGCCTTAGGGGCCGACTCACCCCTACGCCGATGAACGTTGCGTAGGAAACCTTGGGCTTTTCGGCGAGCGGGCTTTTTCACCCGCTTTATCGCTACTCATGTCAACATTCGCACTTCTGATACCTCCAGCACACTTTACAATGCACCTTCATCGGCCTACAGAACGCTCCCCTACCATGCCAGTAAACTGGCATCCGCAGCTTCGGTTATAGATTTGAGCCCCGTTACATCTTCCGCGCAGGACGACTCGACCAGTGAGCTATTACGCTTTCTTTAAATGATGGCTGCTTCTAAGCCAACATCCTGGCTGTCTGGGCCTTCCCACTTCGTTTACCACTTAATCTATCATTTGGGACCTTAGCTGGCGGTCTGGGTTGTTTCCCTCTTGACAACGGACGTTAGCACCCGCTGTCTGTCTCCCGAGGAACCACTTGATGGTATTCTTAGTTTGCCATGGGTTGGTAAGTTGCAATAACCCCCTAGCCATAACAGTGCTTTACCCCCATCAGTGTCTTGCTCGAGGCACTACCTAAATAGTTTTCGGGGAGAACCAGCTATCTCCGAGTTTGTTTAGCCTTTCACCCCTATCCACAGCTCATCCCCGCATTTTGCAACATGCGTGGGTTCGGTCCTCCAGTACCTGTTACGGCACCTTCAACCTGGCCATGGATAGATCACTCGGTTTCGGGTCTACACCCAGCAACTGTTCGCCCTATTAAGACTCGGTTTCCCTACGCCTCCCCTATTCGGTTAAGCTCGCTACTGAATGTAAGTCGTTGACCCATTATACAAAAGGTACGCAGTCACACCACAAGGATGCTCCCACTGTTTGTATGCATCAGGTTTCAGGTTCTATTTCACTCCCCTCCCGGGGTTCTTTTCGCCTTTCCCTCACGGTACTGGTTCACTATCGGTCGATGATGAGTATTTAGCCTTGGAGGATGGTCCCCCCATATTCAGACAGGATTTCACGTGTCCCGCCCTACTTTTCGTACGCTTAGTACCACTATTGAAATTTCGAATACGGGACTATCACCCACTATGGTCAAGCTTCCCAGCTTGTTCTTCTATCTCGACAGTTATTACGTACAGGCTCCTCCGCGTTCGCTCGCCACTACTTGCGGAATCTCGGTTGATTTCTTTTCCTCCGGGTACTTAGATGGTTCAGTTCTCCGGGTTCGCTTCGCTTATCCTATGTATTCGGATAAGGATACCTCCTAAGAGGCGGGTTTCCCCATTCGGACACCGTGGGATCATAGCTTTATTGCCAGCTCCCCCACGCTTTTCGCAGGCTTACACGTCCTTCGTCGCCTATCATCGCCAAGGCATCCACCTGATGCACTTATTCACTTGACTCTATCATTTCAAGAACCTCTTTGACTTCGTTTGCCTACCCGTTGACTAGGGAAGCAAACTTGAAATTCCTACTTTGATAAAGCTTACTGCTTTGTTGTGTCTTAATCCTGCCTTTTGTGTTTCAGGATTAAGTCGATACAATCATCACCCAAATACTGTGTTTGTTTTCTTTTTCTCTTGCGAGAGATTTTTTTATCCTTTTGCAAAGAACAAAAAAATCAAAAACAAACTCATTGTCTTTTGTTTGTTGATTTCGGCTTTCCAATTTGTTAAAGATCGATGCGTCGATATTTTCACTTCGCAAATCAAAAATAAGCTGCTAAGTATAGCAGGCTTCCTTTGATTTGTAAAGTTCTTGGTGGAGGCAAACGGGATCGAACCGATGACCCCCTGCTTGCAAAGCAGGTGCTCTACCAACTGAGCTATGCCCCCGTTCTTGGTGGGTCTGGGAGGACTTGAACCTCCGACCCCACGCTTATCAAGCGTGTGCTCTAACCAGCTGAGCTACAAACCCGGATTCTCTTCTTAAGCGAATCTTGTCTTCACTCAAGCTTTTCTCTTCCGCATCTTTTACAGTTTACCGATAAGTGTGAATGCATCAGACCTCTTCTTTCTCTAGAAAGGAGGTGATCCAGCCGCAGGTTCCCCTACGGCTACCTTGTTACGACTTCACCCCAGTCATGAAGCATACCGTGGTAAGCGGGCTCCTTGCGGTTACCCTACCTACTTCTGGTATCCCCCACTCCCATGGTGTGACGGGCGGTGTGTACAAGACCCGGGAACGTATTCACCGCAGTATGCTGACCTGCGATTACTAGCGATTCCGACTTCATGCACTCGAGTTGCAGAGTGCAATCCGGACTACGATCGGTTTTGTGAGATTGGCTCCACCTCGCGGCTTGGCTACCCTCTGTACCGACCATTGTATGACGTGTGAAGCCCTGGTCATAAGGGCCATGAGGACTTGACGTCATCCCCACCTTCCTCCGGCTTGTCACCGGCAGTCTCATTAGAGTGCCCAACTAAATGATGGCAACTAATGACAAGGGTTGCGCTCGTTGCGGGACTTAACCCAACATCTCACGACACGAGCTGACGACAGCCATGCAGCACCTGTGTTACGGCTCCCGAAGGCACTCCTCCGTCTCTGGAGGATTCCGTACATGTCAAGACCAGGTAAGGTTCTTCGCGTTGCATCGAATTAATCCACATCATCCACCGCTTGTGCGGGTCCCCGTCAATTCCTTTGAGTTTTAATCTTGCGACCGTACTCCCCAGGCGGTCAATTTCACGCGTTAGCTACGCTACTAAGCAATCAAGTTGCCCAACAGCTAATTGACATCGTTTAGGGCGTGGACTACCAGGGTATCTAATCCTGTTTGCTACCCACGCTTTCGAGCATGAACGTCAGTGTTATCCCAGGAGGCTGCCTTCGCCATCGGTATTCCTCCACATCTCTACGCATTTCACTGCTACACGTGGAATTCTACCTCCCTCTGACACACTCTAGTCACCCAGTTCAGAACGCAGTTCCCAGGTTGAGCCCGGGGATTTCACATCCTGCTTAAGTAACCGTCTGCGCTCGCTTTACGCCCAGTAATTCCGATTAACGCTCGCACCCTACGTATTACCGCGGCTGCTGGCACGTAGTTAGCCGGTGCTTATTCTTCAGGTACCGTCATCAAACAGAGGTATTAACCCTGTCCTTTTCTTCCCTGACAAAAGTCCTTTACAACCCGAAGGCCTTCTTCAGACACGCGGCATGGCTGGATCAGGCTTGCGCCCATTGTCCAAAATTCCCCACTGCTGCCTCCCGTAGGAGTCTGGGCCGTGTCTCAGTCCCAGTGTGGCGGATCATCCTCTCAGACCCGCTACTGATCGTCGCCTTGGTAGGCCTTTACCCCACCAACTAGCTAATCAGATATCGGCCGCTCGAATAACGCAAGGCCCGAAGGTCCCCTGCTTTCCTCCTCAGAGAATATGCGGTATTAGCTAATCTTTCGATTAGTTATCCCCCATTACTCGGTACGTTCCGATATATTACTCACCCGTTCGCCACTCGCCACCCAAGAAGCAAGCTTCTCTGTGCTGCCGTTCGACTTGCATGTGTAAAGCATGCCGCCAGCGTTCAATCTGAGCCAGGATCAAACTCTTATGTTCAATCTCTAACTTATAACTTCTGGTCTGCTTCAAAGAAACCGACAGGACAATGTCTAAAACATCATCTTGTCTGTCTTTCAAACAGTGTGAGGCCTAATGCACTCACACTTATCGGTAATCTGTTTTTTAAAGAGCGAATCGAATTATACAGTACATTTAGCAAATGTCAACTAAAATTATCGAAAATTTCAACCAACTGTGTTATACTGTCTGCTTCGTTTTCTTCACCGCGTCAGCAGCGAAGAATCGAACTATACGCCTCCCAAACAAAAACCAGTCAACACCTTTTCTCGAAATTATTTTCAGAAATTTAACCACCTCCCTGTTTTTAACAGGGTTTTTTTATTTTTATAAAAAAACTCCAATAACCTTTCCTACACTCTCCATACATACAAATAATACAAACTAAAGGCCGTCTGAAAGAGCATTTCAGACGGCTTTTTTATGCTTTCTATTTATCCAATGCGTTGAAGGATAATTTCTAGGACGAATTTGCTGCCTACATAGGCAAAAATCAGACTGACAAATCCGACAATGGTCCAAACGGCGGCTTTTTTGCCGCGCCATGCGGTCATGCTGTGCTTCAACAATAATGCGCCATAAATCAGCCACGACATAATACTGAAGATGGTTTTATGCGTGAAGGTCATCGGCTTACCGAAAATGGTTTCTGCAAAAAACGTACCGCTGATAACGGAATAGGTCAATAAAACGAATCCTGCCCACATGCCTTGGAACATGAGTTTTTCCAAACTCAATAGTGGCGGTAAGAAGCTGACCAATGCGGAAAAACGGCGTTTGTGCAGATTGCGGTCGAGCAAAAGGATCAGGATGGCAAATAAGGTAACGATGCCAAACAGTCCGTATGCGAGCAATGATGATGCGATGTGCGACAGCGGCAATAAGTCTACGATTTGGCGACCTGAAAAATCCCCCGGGAAAAGGAAACCCAACAATAAGGTCAATGCGGCACAGGGATACAATAAGAGTTGCACCCCGCGCAGACAATAGAAGAAACTGCCCAGGCAATACATCATCAGCATCAGCCAAACTATCAGACTGAGCGAATAACCAAAACCGGTAATCAATACCCTATCCTGCAATACTGGGAACATCAATGCTGCGCCATGTACCAATAATGCGCCACTCAAAATCAGCAGCTCGGTTTTCAGCGGGTAAGACTTATTATTGTGCTTTTTATGTTGCAACCAGGAAAATGTGCCCAATCCGGCATACACCAGCATAAGGCAGATTAAGACAATCGGCATAAATATCTTTCTCAATAGACATGTGAACACTTGACGGACAGCCCGTTAGGGTTTCAGACGGCCTGGCTGTCGTGTTTGTGTTCTTGAAGCATAACTTCGGACTATCGTGTAAAATAATCCGAATTTTATTTTAACAAAGAATGCCCTGTATTGGGCAGCTATTCTCATTATCAAGGATAAGTATGTTAGACAACCTGACCAACCGCTTCAGCAAGGTACTTAAAAATATTCGCGGCCAATCAACGCTGACCGAAGACAATATTAAAGAAGCCTTGCGCGAGGTTCGTCTTGCTCTGCTGGAAGCCGACGTTGCATTGCCCGTCGTTAAAGAATTCGTCAACACAGTCAAAGAACAGGCCCTTGGCCAAGAAGTCGTCGGCAGCCTGACGCCTGACCAAGCCTTTATCGGCGTGGTCAACCAAGCCTTAGTCGAACTGATGGGCAAGGAAAACAAAACGCTGGATTTATCGGTTTCACCGCCTGCCATCGTTTTGATGGCCGGTTTGCAGGGTGCTGGTAAGACAACAACCGTCGGCAAACTCGCCCGCCTGCTGAAAAACGATCAGAAGAAAAAAGTCTTGGTGGTATCTGCCGACGTTTACCGCCCTGCCGCGATTGAACAGCTGCGCCTGTTAGCCGAACAGGTCGGCGTGGACTTTTTCCCATCCGATACCAACCAAAAACCGGTTGAGATTGCAACTGCCGCCGTCGATTACGCCAAAAAACATTTTTACGATGTCTTGATGGTCGATACCGCCGGCCGTTTGGCAATCGATGAAGAGATGATGAACGAAATCAAAGCGCTTCATGCGGCGGTCAACCCGGTTGAAACTTTGTTCGTTATTGATGCCATGTTGGGTCAGGATGCGGTAAACACTGCTCAGGCATTTAATGAAGCCCCTGCCGCTGACCGGTGTCGTATTGACCAAGATGGACGGCGACTCGCGCGGCGGTGCGGCATTGTCCGTACGCCATGTGACCGGCAAACCGATTAAATTTATCGGCGTCGGCGAAAAAATCAACGGCCTCGAACCTTTCCACCCCGACCGTCTTGCCAGCCGTATCCTCGGCATGGGCGACGTATTGACCCTGATTGAAGACGTTCAAAAAGGTATTGATGAAGAAGCTGCCGCCAAAATGGCGAAAAAGCTGCAAAAAGGCAAAGGCTTTGACCTCAATGACTTTAAAGAACAAATCCAGCAGATGCGCAATATGGGCGGCTTGGAAAACCTGATGTCGAAAATGCCGGGCGAACTGGGCCAAATATCGAAACAAATCCCCGAAGGCACGGCTGAAAAAGCGATGGGCAAAGTAGAAGCCATCATCAACTCGATGACCCCTAAAGAACGCGCCAACCCTGCCCTGCTCAAAGCCAGCCGCAAACGCCGTATTGCAATGGGCGCGGGTACGACCGTGCAGGAAGTGAATAAATTGCTCAAACAGTTTGAACAAATGCAACAAATGATGAAGATGTTCAGTGGCAACGGTTTGGGCAAACTGATGCGTTTGGCCAAAGGCATGAAGGGAATGAAAGGCATGTTCCCAGGTTTGTAAGCTAATTTGACAGAAAACGCCGTCTGAAAAGTTTCAGACGGCGTTTTTATTTTTACTCTAGCAAGAATTACTATTCACATATAACTATGAAATCTATTCCTTTTAAGGATTTTCATAGCGTACCGATGCCTCTTCCAACATTTCCCATTGGCCACCACTACCATGGTAGGTTTCGGCACCAAGCCTGAAAACGGCATTGCAGTGCGTACATTGAAAATAATGTACCACGAAATCGTTCCAACCATATATGTCACGATTACCCTGAGAATCAGTATGGGTAATGTAACCGCTATTGGCAATGGTTTTAGCAAAATCAAGGCTGGGACCATAAACTTTGGCGTAGGCTGGGGTAATGTCGATGAGCGTGCCGTCTGCTAAACGATCAGAGGCTCGCAGTAACATTTGCGATAATTTTTTCGGAACCCTGATACGAACGGTAGGTCGCAGGTCAGAACAGTAATCGCACATTGTTTGGATCTTTCAGCATAGTAAAGGAAAACGAAGTGGAAGGAGCGCGAAATCCTTGCTTATTCAATCCTCAACTTATTGCGGCTTTTTCTGCTCTTCGCGTACTTTGTCCACTAACTGGTCAATCGTGGTCATGCCGGACTGCCAGTCTTTAAATTCGACTTGGTATTTGCCGCCGACGATAACGGTTGGTGTACCGCTGATTTGAAATTTATTGGTCAACTCTTCCATTTGAGCCGCACGCGCTTGGCTTTCAGGAGCTTCAAATGCAGCCAATACTTTTTTGCCGTCAAATGCAGTTTGCTCGGACAACCATTTTTTCAGGGTATCGGTATCGGCCAGATTGATTTTTTGATTAACCATCGCATCGAAAATATGGCTGTTGGCTTTATCTGATTCACCGGCCATTTCCACTGCGGCGGCCAAACGTGCCAAAGGTTTCATTTCGTCACCCCAAATCACATGCTCGCGACGCAGGTAGGTATCGTCTTTGAACGTTTTGGTGTGTTCGCTCAAAACCGGCTCCAAATGGGCGCAATGCGGGCAGAAGTAGCCGAAAGAATTCCAATACTTCGACTTTACCGGCCTGTTGTTGCGGAATAGGCGTAGACAATACAGTGTAGTTCACGCCTTCGGTCAATGGGGCTGGTGCTGCCGGAGCGGATGCGCTGCTTTGGGCGCTATCTGCCGGAACGCTGGTTTCAGCCTGTTTGCCGCAAGCGGCCAATGTCAACAGGGTCAATGAAGTCAAAGCTAAGGTTTTCAGTTTCATAGGTATCTCTTTACATTCAAATCAATGTGCGGATTTTATGGCATTTTGTTGAAGGCGTGTTCAATTTGAGTGAAAAAATGTGTTTAGTTTTATTTCAGCCTTTATAAAGGCCGTCTGAAATATGGCTTAGATAATTAGCCTTATTTTCAGACGGCCTTTGCCTGATTTCATCAGAAACGGTAATTTACCCGAGCAGTATAGCCGCGCGGATTACCCGGCATAGAGTCCGAACGCCAATATTTTTTTGATTGAGCAGATTGGCTGCGGCAAAGGTAACGTTAACATTTTTTTATGGTTCCAGCCGAGCATGGCATCAACTCGGGCAAAGCCTGGAAGCGTAGTCACTTCTTTATTTCTTGAGTCGTAGCCGTAGCGTTTGCCTGTACCGGTTACGCCGATTTCGCCGTAGAGGTTTTTCGGTCGGGTGTATAACGGAAAAAAACAGGTTGCCGGTAACGTTGCTGGTGTTATTCAAATGGATGCCCACTCGGTCGGGATTTTTCTTTGTCTTCAACGACTTTTGCCTGCATCACGCCCAACGAACCGCGCAGATAGAGTTTTTTGGGAATGATTTGCCCGATGGCGGACAATTCCACGCCGCGCGAACGGTGTTTGCCGCCGACTGCCCAAGTGTAGGGATCATTTTGCGCGTCGGGGCGGTAGCGGATATTGAAGCGTTCGATTTGGTAGGCGGACAACGTGGTGCTGAGGCGGTCATCCAGCCAACTGCTTTTGACGCCGGTTTCGTATTGGCGGGTGTACTCGAGGTCTGCGTTGAACACGGCGGCAGACGAAGTGTCGATACTCAAATAGCCACCGCGTCCGCCATAAGGCGCGAAGCCTTTGTTATACGAGGCGTAGAGCGTGTGGGCGGGCGTTACGTTCCACACTGCGCCGATGTTGGGGCTGAACGAGTGGTCGCTGTATTGGCGGCTGCTGCCGGTGAGTTTGTTTTTCGGAATTGAAGGTGTATTTGTCGTAACGGCCGCCGAGGACGAATTTCAAGTCGGGCGTGGCGGAGAAGATGTTTTGCACGAAGATGCCGTAGGAGTCGGCTTTGTGGCGGTTTTGGGTGAGGATGGGTTGCAGCCTGCCCGAAGCCGGCCAGCTTGCGCGGTCGTAGGGGTTGATGGAGGCGGTAAAGGCGCGGCTGTAACCCAATGTCGGGTTGCGGTGTTCGCGGCTATAATCCAGGCCTACGGTCAGATGGTTTTCAAAACGGCCGATGGTGTAGTCGCCGTTGAGCGTGAAATTGGACGACAGGGTTTTGTTGTCGGTCTGCTGCCAGGCGTAGTTGCGTTTGATTCGGCTGCCGTTTTCGCTGCCTGCATAGAAATGGTCGAAATCCTGCGCCGCCGTGCGGTGGGCGAGCTGCCATTGGGCGCGCCATTTGTCGTTGAAGGCGTATTCAAGGTCGGAACGCCAAACTTGCAGCTTGTCTTTGACAAAATCGTTCGGGTGGGCAAAACCCATGCGGTAAGGCAGTCCGAAGCGGTCGTACACGGACTTGGTCGGGCTGCGGTCGGGCGTGCGCTCCACATTGTCGTAGGTGTATTGCCCCGTCCATTTCAAGCCGTTGTCGAATTTGACAGTAATGCTGGGTGAAACCATGACGTTTTTGCTGTCTATGCCGCTGCGGAACGAATTGGCGCGCCCGACTTCGCCGGTGAGGCGAATGGCGACGTTTTTGTTCAGCACTTCGTTGATGTCCATATTCAGGCTGCGGTTTGCCCACGAGCCATAAACCGCACCGATGTTGCGGCTTTGTTTGAAGTTGGCGTATTTGCTGACCATGTTGATGACGCCGCCGCCGTTGGTGCGGCCGTAAAGCACGGAAGACGGGCCTTTCAGGATTTCCACGCGCTCGATGTTGGCGGTGCTGCGGCGCACCTGGCCGCTTTCGCGCACGCCGTCGCGGTAAATATCGGATGCGTCGGCTTGAAAGCCGCGCAGAAAAATGCTTTCGCCGCGCATATCGTAGGCGGCGTCGATGCCGGCATTGCCTTCAAGGATGGAACTCAAATCGTTCGTGCCGTAATTTTTGTTTTTCTGGATATTGAGCGTATCAACGGTTTGCGGCGTTTCTTTGATGAGCTGTCCGTTGCGGGTAACGGCGGCTTTGTCGTAGTTGATGTAGCCTTTGAGTACGCTGGTATCGGACTGTCCGACCACAGAAACAGTGGGCAGAGTGGCGGTGTAATGTTCACCATTATCCTGCGTATCGGCGGCAGCAACAGGGAAGGAAGCGATAATCAGCGTGGGTAATAAAGCCAAATGAAATGGTATTTGCATTTTTTTATACTCAATTTAACGAAACAACCGAATTATATTGCCTCACAAAAGAAATGAGAATAATTTCTTTTAACTATATTTAACATGATATTTGTAAACAAAGGCCGTCTGAAATACATATCGGTTTCAGACGGCCTTCGTTTATTAATAGACACTTCAAACTACTTACTCAACAGCATTTCCTGCATCAGCTTCATGCCCCATTGCCAGCCGCCGAGTGCGCCGTTCAACTGGCCGGAATGCGGCGATTGAAGCAGGCGTGCATGCCAGCGGTCGGCCTGTTCTTGCGCCCAATCGCGTGGCGTGCCATTTGTTTCGGCGATAACCAGCGCTGTACGGCAAGGGCAACGGACTCGTTGGAACGTATGGATTTCGTCTTTGGGAAAAGCTTCTGGACGCGGCGAGACCAAAATAATATTGGTCAGGCGTTTTTGCGTCAGGATGTCGGCTTGATACAGCCATGCCAAAAATGCGGACACACCGGCACCATGAGCCACGACGGCAATATTTTTGCTCACAATATGGTCGAAGGCCGTCTGAATAGCGTGTTGCCATTCGGAAATGGTTTGCCGACTATCGGCTTCGGCAGTTTGAACAATCGGATAGCTGACCGCCCAGCGGTCTATCCACATTTCCGCTTCATCCGCATCGCGTATCAGAAACAGTGCCATTTCTTCGAGTTCGAAGCTCTGCATTTCAGACGGCCTATTTGAGCAAATCGTTGAGTGTAAATGCAATCAGCAATGCGGCAGGCACGCTGAGGATGGCACAAGTCGCCAGACAAAAGTACGATGTTGGCAATCAGCCGCCAGCCCCTTCCAAGCAAAGCATTTGGCCGCAATCAGCAGGCAAGGCAGGGAAAAACAGCAGCCATACCAACGCCCATGTCGGATTGGCCTTGGTCGGCGCAACCCAGCCGGACATCCGCGCCAGCATAAACACCGCCCACACCAGCATAGGCAGCACAAATGCCGCCACGACCCACGCCGCGCCTACGCCGGTTTTGCCGTTTATATTCCAATCATATTTACCAAAAACCTTATTCGGCAACATAGTCATACTCCACAACTAAAGGGGCGTGATCCGAGAATTTTTCGTCTTTATAAACATGTGCGGAAACGGCTTTGGCGGCCAACTCCGGCGTAACCATCTGATAATCGATGCGCCACCCGACATCTTTCGCATACGCTTGTCCGCGGTTGCTCCACCAGGTATAGCCCGGCACATCGGGATAAAGTGTGCGCCACATATCCGTCCAACCGAGCTTGTGGATGACTTTGCCTATCCATTCGCGTTCTTCAGGCAAGAAGCCCGAATTTTTCTGATTGCCCTTCCAGTTTTTCAAGTCGATGTTTTGGTGGGCAATATTCCAGTCGCCGCAGACGACGATGTCGCGTCCTTCGTTTTTCATGGCTTCGAGCATGGGATAGAACGCGTCCAAAAAGCGGTATTTCACTTGTTGGCGCTCTTCCGCGCTGCTGCCGCTGGGCAGATACAGCGAAATTACCGACAACTTGCCGAAATCACAACGGACAAAACGGCCTTCCCTGTCAAATTCTTCAATGCCCATGCCGATTTGCACATTGTCGGGTTTGCGTTTGCTGTACACCGCCACGCCGCTGTAACCGCGCTTTTCGGCGCAATGCCAGTAGCCGTGCATACCGTGCGGATTTTTCATATCGTCTGACAGGTCGGCCTCTTGAGCTTTTAGTTCCTGCACGCAGACGATGTCGGCACCGGAGGCAGCGATGTATTCATAAAAACCTTTTTTATAGGCGGAGCGGATGCCGTTGACGTTGGCAGAGATAATTTTCAACATAAGATTTGAGTAATTTTTAAAAACGGATAATAGGATTGAGGTTTTCAGACGGCCTGCAAGTCATAAACAAATACTTTGGAATTGCGGCCGTTGGCATTGTATTCCTGCCGGCGTTCGGCAGGCAGGTCATCGGCTGAGGCCGTCTGAAAGCCCCGTTCGACAAACCATTCGCCCGTATGCGTGGATAAGGCGAAAAGCGTTTTGATATTTAAGGCGCGTGCTTTTTGAAACAGATGTTCCAACAGCAATTCGCCGTAGCCGCCATCGCGCGCTTCGGGCGACACCACCAGACAGGCCAATTCGCCGCAGTCCGGTTCGGAAAAGGTTTTCAACGCCACGCAGCCGTAAATGTTTTGATCGTGTTCCAATACGGAAAAACTGGAAATATGGTTTTCCAAATACTCGCGGCTGCGGTGTAACAAGATGCCTTGTTCCGCCAACGGACGGATTAAGGCGATGATGTGCGGAATGTCGTCGCTGCGTGCCTGACGGATGGAAACAAACGGCTCACGCGCAATAGATGTACCACTGCCCTCGCGGGTAAACAGCTCGCGCAGCAGGCTGCCGTCTTCACGGCCGTTGAGAATCTGCACCCGCGATACGCCGTTTCCAACGCGCCTACCGCCGCATGCAGCAAATCGGCCGGCGCATCGGGATTGTCGTGTATCAACTCCTGCACTTCGCCGACAGACAAAGTATTGGCCAACGAGCCGTCGGCGCGACGGATACCGGCTTCTTCGGTCAGGAAAACCAGTTTCTCCGCCTGCAAAGCCATGGCCACTTCCTGAGCGGTTTCACACATGCTCAGATTGAAGGTTTTGCCGCTGTACGAATGCCCCAAAGGACTGATCAGCACCACCGCGCCGCCATCCAAGCGCAAACGGATTTCTTCCGCGTCGATTTTGCGGACGGTACCGGTATAGCCCATGTCCACGCCGTCGATAACGCCCAACGGACGGGCGGTAATAAAGTTGCCGCACGCGATAACCGGCGGCTTGCTCCGTTGTTGTGCAGATACGCTGCTGAACAAGGCGGCTTCGATATCGCTGCGGATAATTCCCGCCACCTGCTTCACTTCCATCAGGGTCGCTTCATCGGTAATCCGTCGGCTGCCGCTATATTTCGGAACAAAATCCCGCCCCGAAGCCAATTTGTCGAGCAAATGCCGCGAACCGTGTACCAAGACCAAACGCAAGCCCAAGCTGGCCAACAGGTTCAAATCTGCGGCCAAACGAATCAGGGTTTCGCCTTCCAACAGGCTGTCGGTCACGCCGACCACCATGGTTTTGCCGCGCAAATATTGGATATAGGGCGCGGCCTCACGAAAGCTGGCGACAAAATGGGCGATGGCACTCATAGCAGGGCAAGATAAAAGAGTTGCATAATCAAAACCGTCAGAGCAATCAACGATGCCAAAGTCCAGTTGAAACCGTCCTTACGCGTTTTGACCGCCGCCTGCTCTTCCGCCTTAGGCTCTTCCTTAAGCGCGCTGTTGAGCAAATCAGAAATTTCTTTGCGCGAGAGTTTGGAATGTCTGAGGATTTGCGCACCGATATTATGCACGAGGCGCACATCCGTTACCGCCACAGGCAGATGGGCCGGATCGGCCGGCAGGTTGCCCGACAGATAATCCTTGGCCTTAAACATCCCCGAACAACGCGTGCAGACCACGAAACCCTGCGCCACGTTCAACTGGGCATCTTTCACCCAATGCGGTGTTTTTACAATGAGGACAAGAACAAGCAGGCATGAGTATTTTTCCGTAAGTGTATTGAATCAAAAAAATATTTTTAGCTATGTTTCAGGCCGTCTGAAAAACTGTTTCAGACGACCTGAGCATGATGTTATGGTTTAAACCGCGCCGTAACGTTCGCGATAGGCTTTTGACCGGCTCGAAAAAAAGCCGCCAAATTCGGCATTGTTTTTGCAAGAGCGTGAACAAGTCGTTCAAGTTGGCAATCGAAACCACCGGCAGGCCGTATTGTTTTTTTCGACTTCCTGCACCGCCGACAATTCGCCAGTGCCTTTTTTTCCATGCGGTCGAGCGCAATGGCCACTGCGGCAGGCGTTGCGCCTTCGGCCTCAATCAGTTTGACCGACTCGCGCACGGATGTACCGGCGGAAATCACATCATCGATAATCAGCACGCGGCCTTTCAAAGGCGCGCCCACCAACACACCGCCCTCGCCGTGGTCTTTGGCTTCTTTGCGATTGTAGGCAAACGGTACGTTTACGCCTTTTTCCGCCAACATCATCGCTGTTGCCGCCGCCAAAATAATGCCTTTATAGGCTGGGCCGAACAGCATATCGAACTTCACGCCGCTGGCAATAATGGCCTCGGCGTAAAAACTTCGCCAGTTGCAAAAGTCGATGCGCCGTCATTGAACAAACCGGCATTGAAAAAATAAGGCGACTGACGGCCGGCCTTGGTCGTAAATTCGCCGAATTTCAACACGTTTTGTGCCAAAGCGAATTTGAGGAAGTCTTGACGGAAATCGGACATTTGGGTTCTCCCGAAAGATGTTGATTTATCAAAGAAACGATTATAAAGGATTCATGCGGAAAAATCAGGCCGTCTGAAAACAGGTTCAACCCCGCTTTAAACCGACTTGCCCTATTCCCTTTCAAACCGACAAGGCGGCATTGCCGTCTTATCCCTGCACTCAAAGCGGATTATTCCCGATGATACGGATGGTTGTGCAAAATCGAAACGGCGCGATAAAGCTGCTCGGTCAATAAAACGCGTACCATGCCGTGCGGCAAGGTCAGGCTGGAAAGGCGCATCATCATGTTTGCCTGCTGTTTCAAACGGTCGGTCATGCCGTCTGCGCCGCCGATAATAAAACAGACGTGTTCACCGTTTTGCTGCCAGCCTTTCAAATGTTGCGCCAATTCGACCGAAGTCGGCGCTTTGCCACGCTCGTCCAATACCACCAAAAACGCGCCCTGCGGTATGGCTTCCAGCAGGCGTTTTTCTTCAGCCGCCATGCCCTGAGCCGCATTCACACCTGCGCCGCGTTTTTCGGGCTTGATTTCTTTCAGCGCATAATTGACATCGCGCCCGAAGCGTTTGGCGTACTCGCCGACGGCTTCATCCACCCAACGCGGCATTTCGTGCCGACAGCCAAGACGGTGATATTCATGGAGTATCCTTTTGTTATCGAATTGTCGGTTGGGCATTATGGTCAAGTAAGTTCTCAACCTTTTCAAACCATGAGCCAATGCCCACGCAACCGACTGAAAATAAAAGGCCGTCTGAAAGCCGAATGTATCCCGTTCGGCTGTTTCAGACGGCCTTTCAATAATTAGCAGTGAACCAGTGTACCCTCGTTTTCGCCGGTTACCACGCGTTTGAGCGAGCCTTCTTTAGCAATGCCGAATACCACGATATTGAGTTTGCGTTCGCGGCAGAGGGCGAAAGCGGTGGCATCCATCACTTTGAGGTTTTTCAACAAGGCTTCGTCAAAAGTAATGGTTTCGTAGCGTGTTGCAGATGGGTCTTTTTTCGGGTCTGCGGTGTACACGCCGTCAACGTTGGTGGCTTTGAGCATCACGTCGCAGTTCATTTCCGCACCGCGCAATGCGGCGGCAGTGTCGGTCGTGAAGAATGGGTTACCGGTACCGGCGGCAAAAATCACGACTTTGCCTTCTTCCAAATATTGAATGGCTTTAGGACGGGCGTAAGTTTCAGCGATTTGCTGCATGGAAAGTGCGGATTGTACGCGCGCTTTGATGCCCAAAGTTTCAAATGCGTCTTTAAGTGCCAAGGCATTCATCACGGTTGCCATCATGCCCATGTAGTCGGCAGTGGCGCGGTCCATGCTGCCCGCTTGTGCAGATACGCCGCGGAAAATGTTACCGACGCCGACAACGATACCGACTTGCACGCCCATTTTAACGACTTCGGCAATTTCGCCGACAGTTTGAACGATGGTATCGTGATTGATGCCGAACGGATCAGAACCCATCAGGGATTCGCCGGAGAGTTTCAGTAATACGCGTTTGTATTTGATTTGCTGTGTCATGGGATACCTTGCTTTCTTGAATGTCGTCGGTCGGAGTTCGGGCCGTCTGAATTTTCAAACGGTCGGAATATTAATGATAGGGCGTGTCGTTCTATTATTGTTTTGGTTTTCAGACGGCCTGAATATTCGGTCGTCTTAAAATAGGTACCGTAAACGGTTTTCTCAAAAAAAAGCACCCTGATTCGTTTGGAATCTAGGTGCTTTCTTTTTCATAAGTGCCTTACACTTTAGCAGCGGCAGCAACTTCGGCTGCGTAGTCAACAACGGCTTTCTCGATACCGTCGCCTACTTTGTAGCGTACGAAGCTGATCACTTCAGTGCCGTTTTCTTTAGCGAATTGGGCAACAGTTTGGTCAGGGTTCATCACGAATGCTTGGCCGTTCAGAGTGATTTCAGCCAAGAATTTACGGATACGGCCTTCAACCATTTTAGCGGCGATGTCGGCAGGTTTGCCGGAAGCGATAGCTTGTTCGGTGTAGATGTGGCGTTCTTTTTCAACGGTTTCAGCATCTACTTCGGCTTCGCTTACGCATTGAGGTTTGGCGGCAACGATGTGCATACCGATTTTGCGTGCCACGTCTTCAGAGCCTTTGTACTCAACCAATACGCCTTCAGTAGCCAAAGCACCGTGGATGTAAGCAACCAGTTGGTTGGCAGTATCGATCACTTGGAAGCGGCGAACAGACATGTTCTCGCCCAATTTAGCGATGATGGCTTTACGTTCTGCTTCAACCAGTTCGCTCAGTTCTTCAACAGAAGCCGGTTTTTTCTCGGCAGCAGTTTTAGCAACGAAGTTGGCAAATTCTACGAAGCCGGCGTCTTTAGCAACGAAGTCGGTTTCGCAGTTTACTTCAACCAATGCGCCGACATTGCCGTTGATCGCATAAGCCAATACGCCTTCGGCAGCAGTACGGCCGGCCAGTTTACCGGCTTTCGCACCGGATTTAATACGCAGGATTTCTTCGGCTTTGTCGAAGTTGCCTTCAGCTTCAACCAAGGCTTTTTTGCATTCCATCATGCCCAGGCCGGTAGCGGCGCGCAGGTCGGCAACCATTTTTGCAGTAATTTCTGCCATTTTGAATCTCCTAGATTTTTGGGAACACGGCCATTGCCGTGTTTGGAAATAGTGGCCGTCTGAAACGAAATTCAGAACGGGATTTGAGAAAAGGGGCATAACGCCCCTCTTCTGTGTACCGAATTACTCGGCAGCAGCTTCTTGGGCAGCGGCTACAGTTTCTTGCAGCGCTTGGTTTTTGCCTTCCAAAACTGCGTCAGCGATGCCGCGGCAGTACAGGCGGATAGCTTTAGCGGAGTCATCGTTACCAGGGATAACGTATTTCACGCCGTCAGGGCTGTTGTTGGTATCGACTACAGCGATAACAGGGATGCCCAATTTTTCAGCTTCAACCAGAGTACCTTTTTGGTAGCCGGTATCGATAACGAAAATCGCGTCAGGCAGGCCTTTCATGTTTTTGATACCGCCCAAAGAACGTTCCAGTTTTTCAACATCGCGTTGCATTTCCAGAATTTCTTTTTTGTTGAAACCGCCTTCAGCAGCGTTTTCCAGAGCGGCAGTTTTTTCTTCCAGGCGTTTGATGGATTGCTTAACGGTTTTGTAGTTAGTCAGCATACCACCCAACCAGCGGTAATCAACGAAAGGCATACCGGCACGGGTAGCTTCTTCGCGGATGATGTCGCGGGCTTGGCGTTTGGTACCTACGAACAATACTGTACCTTTGTTGGCAACCAGACGACGTACGGCTTCTTGCGCCTCTTGGAACATCGGCAGGGTTTTTTCCAAGTTTACGATATGGATTTTGTTGCGCGCACCGAAAATGTATTGAGCCATTTTCGGGTTCCAGAAACGGGTTTGGTGACCGAAGTGAACACCGGCTTCAATCATCTGACGCATAGTAATTTGAGACATGTTATTTCCTTGAAAGGGTTAAAGAGCACACATTCAATCGCATAGAACTTGATAGGCGGCGCCTATTGTCAAGCACCCTTCGGCGAAAGTGGGCATAAGTTTTAAAAAATAAAAGAGTGTTTCCGAAATGGAAAACTGACGGATTATAGCGGATAAGAGGCCGTCTGAAAAGGGATTTTATACCTTTCCGTCCTGTTTTTCATCCGCCTGTACCGCCTTTTGGCGGGCCGCTTCAAACTCCGCCTGCTCCTGCCGTTTCATCAGGCGGTTGCGGCGGCGGATGGTCACGACGAAGACCGTGAACACAGTGGGCAACACTGCCCAAAAAACCAAATAAATCAACGCGCGCGCAATGCTGGGCTGCGCGGCGGAAAACATCACGGCGACAAAAAGATAGCCGATGGCGACAATGTGCCACATTGTGTGCGTCCTGTTTGAATGTTAACAAAATCGTTATAATCGCAACATTCTACCGCAATCCCGAAAGGCCGTCTGAAAATGAGGAATCCCGAAAAATCGGCACTACGCAAACAGTTCCGCCGTGCACGCGCCCAAATGAGCGCAGACGAGCGAAACGCCGCCACCGAAACCATCAACCGCCTGCTCAAGCCCTACATCAAAAAAGGACGGAAAATCGGCGTGTATTGGCCGATGGGCAAGGAATTGCGATTAGACGGCTTTGTCCGTACCGCACAAAAACGCGGCGCCAAACTCTACCTGCCCTATATCGAACCGAACACGCGGCGGATGTGGTTCACCCCCTACCCTGCCGACGGCGCCAAACAAGAACGCAAACGCGGCCGCGCCAAATTGAGCGTCCCCCAATTTACCGGCAAAAAAATCCGCGCCCACCAACTCAGCCTGCTGATTGTCCCCATCGTCGGCATCGACAAACACGGCTACCGCCTCGGACAAGCCGGCGGCTATTACGACGCCACCCTCTCCGCCACGAAATACCGCCTGCAAACCCAAACCCTGGGCGTAGGCTTCGGCTTGCCAACTGACCGATACCCTGCCGACCGAACCCCACGACATCCCCCTAAACGGCTTTGTCTCCGAGCTTGGCATATTGAAATTCAGACGGCCTCGATAGGACAATTATCGGTTTATCAAAATGATAAAAGGCCGTGCTTTAATAATGTGTTGATTAAATATTTAACAGAACGCCCTTTTGTAAAGGGTGTTCTGTTAAACACGGGTTGCCTATAATGCACTACTCTATTTTTCAAGCGATAACGTCCCTAAAGGAAATGACTCTGTAAATTGTCTATTTTTCTTATTGTCAGTAAAAAACGGCAAACCGATCAAACGATAATGCGGTGTATCTTTTTGCAGAATCTTATCCTTCCCATATTCCGCTGTAATTGCTTCTAAAAAAGCCGCTTTCCACAAATCATTTTCCACTAAATGCTCACCTTTTGGTTCAATGAAAATTTGGTAATGCAAAAAGTCATTCACGCCATTGGAAGAAGATGTTTGTTTATCTTTTAGCAATAAAATAAAGTCTGGCATAAATCCTTCACCATCGGCAAAGTTATTCAATTTAAACACTTCTTCATTACGAATTAAACGAACGTCATATTTAGATTTCAAATCACCCAAACGCTCTGAAATAAATTGAATTAACTCTTCTTCCAAACTCGTTCCAGCAAAATTATCCATCACATACCAATCATTTTGCGTGGCAATAGTAGTTTTTACATCATCTTTTTTGACCCATTTCTGTTTTGGTATGCCAAAAATTTCCCATAATTTTTTAGGCGCAAATTCTTTTGTGCCAATAAATGGCGTATCACTTTCATTGAGGTGTTTTTCAACCATTTCCAAGATTTTCAGGCAGCCTGCAAGTTTATCATCTGGGCTAATCTGTTTATCTTGCTCTAATCCTAAAAATTCAATTTGCCAATCTTTCAACAAGTTATTTTGTAATTCATTGCGATTTTGAATGTTGAGTTTGCTTTGCAAGCGGTCAAAATGGAATAAAGATTGACCATTTTTTCCCTTGATATGCAATGCTTTATTGAAAATGTGCCGCTCCATTTCACTCATTTTTATGGTTTGAGTAAAATTATTTTGTGTACCAAGTTGCTTGGCTATTTCATCATTTGCATCAGCTTTGAATTGCGTTTCTTGCAACAGTTGATTGCCGTGAACTTGGAATGAAAGCGTTTGCGGATTGGCTTTCAGACTGTCTGCATTATTGGCTTTGGCATTGGGATTAGGGATTTTTTTATTCGCCCAAATTAACAAATCTCTAAAATCCTTATTAACAGCAAATTCAGATTTGAGTTTAAATGTTGCCAATACCTTATCATCGTCTTTTTCGGGCAAATAACCGTCTTTTCGCAACTCATTTTTCAGTTCTGTAATATAGCGAGACTGCTCATCGTGCGTGTAATAAAACAACTCTTCCAAAATACGCAATTCGTGTTGCATATCGTTGTCAAATTTGCGTTTATTCGACTGTTTATCCTCAAACGCAAATGGAAAATAACGCACGCCACGACCAATCAATTGCTTTTCCGATACGGTAGCGGCAGCCGTTTTGCCTGATTTTTTATTTGAACCACCGCCATTTTGCCCTTCATACAAACGCACAATATCAAACAAATTCAGAACGTCCCAACCCTCAGTTAATCTGTCCACCGTAAAAATGGCACGGATTGGATTATCAGGCGCTTCCAAATTATTCAGCAATTTTTCAGTTTCGCTATCGGTTTTTTCAGTTTTGTTTTTGTTGGTTTCGGAGTTGGTAATAATCACATTGTGTTTTTGGTAATTTTGTTTTACCCAATTTGCTAAATGTGCAAACTCAAAGCCATTTTCCTGCATGAATTTTAGGGCTTGTTCAGTGCGGGTTTTACCTTGTTCGTTGGCGTTATCGCTATCGCTTAAGCTTGTTGAAAATGTAGTTAAAAACGAAAAATCAACCGCCTGTACATTTTCTGCCCAATTTAAAAATGCCAAATAATCCGCTTTTGATTCATCAATCGTCTTACTTCTAAACAACATCACAGGCTTGAAATTGGCAATGCCATATTTCAACGCAATTTGATGGCGATACCAAGCAAACAATAAAGCGTGCAACACTCGCTCTTTCTTGCCCAGCGTACTGGATATCAAATTGATTTCTTTGGTATAACCTTTTTGCAAAAACTCTTTTAAGCCAAATTTTGTGATGATTTTGTCCGCATATTTTTGTTGCACTTCAGCATTTTCAGGCAGCGTAGCGGTAAATTCCAACAGCACATTTTGGCCGGGATTGCCATTTTTATTGAGCAACAATTCCAAAACCATATGCTCCCAGCCTTTGCGTTCAAATTCGGCATCGCCTGCATTGGCTTTTAATTCCACTTCCAAATCCAACTCGCCTTGTTTTTTGCCTTTGGTTTGAGCGTTTAAATGGTGTGCTTCATCGCCCAGCATCACAAGATTCAATTTGTGCAAATCCGCCAATGTGGTTTGGTTTTCTCGTTCGATGTGAATATCGTTATACAGTTTTTGAATGCTGGTAAATTTAATTTCAATGCCGTCTGAATGTGGGCTAAACGTTTCCACTTTGCGAATAGGAATTACCCTATCACCTTGCAAAATCTTCTCGGTAAATAAAAATTTTGCGTGCGCCGGGTCGATAAAATTATTTTCCGTTTTATCCACGATATTGTTTTGATTCACAAAAAACAAAAAATGCCGATACCCTTTTTCAAAATAATACAAAATCAATGCCGCCATCATCATCGTTTTGCCTGCACCTGTTGCCATATTGAACAGCAAATGGGTAGGGCGGTTTTTGATGTCAGGGAAATCCTTTAATTTTGAAGTGCGGTCAAAAATCACAAAGTTCTCTAAAGCCGATTTTTGCCATTCAAAAAACGGATATTTCAAATTATTGGAAACAAATTCAGGCAGCGCGAAAAAATCCGTCTGTTCCATTTCTTCCAGCGTTGATTTGCGGTCTTCCGCCCAATCAAACAACGTTTTATTATTCGCCATCTTTTTTCTCCGCTTGATGTTTTACTGATTGATAGAACACACGGCTTAATGCTTTATCATCATCATTCAAGCAAGCTGCAAATTGTTCGTCATCCATTTCGGATAATGAAACATACATTTGATTTAAATCCAACATTTCAAGCACCATTTGTTTTTGTTCGTCTAATGGTAAAGATTGAAATTCAGGCTCTTGAATGATTTGACTAAACTCATTTACACTGACGTTGTATTTTTAGGAAATAGCGCTCGCATAAATCTTCAAACAGCGTTTTGATGCCGTCTGAATCTTCGCAAGCCAAAATCTGTTGTTTTGCGGTTTCGTTAAATGGAGCAAGCTCGGCATAGACAAACTCGCCACCACCTTGCCAATTCACGGCTTTGGAAATACCGCCTTGCTCGCCATCAATCACTTTTTTTAAGCGTTCAACGGCAAGTGTTTCAATATAATCCATTTGTTCAATGCCGATATATTGGCGGTTCATTTTATGAGCAACGGCGGCGGTTGTGCCACTGCCAGAAAAGAAATCTAAAACAATATCTTTTGGAGTAGTAATAGCCTTAATAAAAAATGAAATCAATGTTTCAGGTTTAGGATTTGAAAAATCTATCCCCATCTTTTTTAAATGAGTAGTTGCATCTTCATTTGTACCAACTCCAATTGCTTTTGATAAATAAATATCATCAATATATTTTTCAGGTGCCATTGATGTGGCTTCTAATCTTTGAAAACGAATAGAAAACTTATCCGATTTTACTAAAAAGTATGTTCCTTTTTCTAATTCTTCATTCAGCATTTCTTGTCCCCACTTAAATTCACCAACAAAGGTAACATCTTGGAGATTAAGACCATTTCTAATTTCAAAATCGTGAGCAATTTCCACTCTATCAGGCTTGCCTTTTTTAATTAATTGGTCTGGAATATTAAAACGAATTGAACCTGCTGGAAAAATAAGTGGCTTATATTTATTTCCAGTATTTAACAATGGTGCATCGCCATTTTCAGTATCTTTACCAATATACGCATTAGATTTTTTTCAATTTTTCTTCTCAAAAAGCAATGATATATTCAACAGAAGCACGAGATTTTTTTGATAAACTATCAGGATTATCTGTATTTTTTTCCAAATGAATGTCTCTACAAAGTTTTTCTTTATTAAAAAAATTTCGCTCATTAAGATTTTTTTAAATAAGCATTACCACTTTCATTGATACTAACAAGAATTGTTCCATTGGGTGCTAATAACTCTCTTGCAACTTCAAGCCTGTTCTTCATAAATAAGAGCCAAGATGATAGTTTAAAATTTGAATTGTAATTAAATGTATCAGTTGGTTTTTGTTTCATTAAAATAATAAGGCGGGTCAATATAAATCAGCTTAATTTTGCCTTTAAACTGTTTGGCAAGCGAATGTAGGGCTATTAGATTATTGCCTTTGATAATAAGATTTTCGGCTGGAACGCCTTTTAAAAAGCCGTCTGAATGGCGTTTGATTTCGCCAACCGCTTGTTTGCCGTCTGCGGTGTAGCGAGAGAATTTTGAGAATGCTTTTGCGTCAAAAAGTCGGTCAATTTCATCAAAAGCAAGCGTTTGATTAAAAAAGATTTCTTGTCTTTTTCGGGTTAATTTAGTGTATAATTGGCTGGCTGGCTGGCTGGCTGGCTGGCTGGCTGGCTGGCTGGCTGGCTGGCTGGCTGGCTGGCTGGCTGGCTGGCTGGCTGGCTGGCTGGCTGGCTGTTATTGCGTTTAAAATAAATTTCTTCACCTTCTTCGGTGCTTTGTCCGCCATTCAATACACAATCTTTAAACGGAAAATCCAACACAATATCCGAACTGTCTTTCAAAAAGCGATTGCCGTCCGTCAATCCAATGCGGTTGGCGTATTTTGTGTAGGAATTATTGACGCTGTGTTTATCCAAGAAAAAACGAAAATCCTGCAATTTAAACACCAAAACACCTTTCACTTCCACAAAAAAATGGTGTTTTAACTCATCATTTCCCAATAACAACCCGATAATGGTCGGGTCGGTTTTTTCCGCCAAATCCAATAGAATGTTTTTGGCTAAAATGGTTTTTTCTTCGTTTGCCCATACTTTTTCGTGTGATAGTAGGGCTTGGGTTAATTCGGTTTGAATGTCTGTATTCATGGTTATAAATCCTAATAGGTGATTATCTTAATGTGCTATTACACAGAAATAGCCGGGCGTTTCGCTACATCTGCCGACTGTACATAGCAAATGGTTTTGCGAATGAAATCTAACAAAACTGCTTCTTTATTTGCCAAAGAGTCTTTAGCGAAATTCACAAAATTGTGGTACACCAAGTAATTATTTAAGTATTTGGTTGTGACACCTTTAAATCGATGAACAATCATATTTTTCAATCGACTGTAATAGCTGTTGATGGTTTGAATATTAAACGTGCCAACTGCACGTTTGCCACGCGGAATACGAATATGGCTTAAATTCATATCCAATGACAGCTTTTGATAAGGTCGCAGTGAATCGGTAACAAATACGGAATCCTTGGCAACTTTGCCATCCAGAACCTTTTGCAATCTTTTAGAGATGGCTTGCCTAGATCGCTAATTCTGGCAATAGATAAACCATTAAGATTAACACCACAAGGAACGCAAACCTGCTCTTTGGAAATACCACGTTTAGTTGCTCTCGCTCCCCGTTTGTGAGCAGGACGTGGTAAATTAAAATTTTTGTGATTGCCCTTATAAGAAATAGTTGAATAAGTTTCATCGGCTTGGGCAACGCCATCTAACTCAACCTCATTCATCATATTTTGTAAGGCATCTAGGATTTTATGTCGCTACGCAAAAGCAGTCGCCAGATTGATATTGCAGATTTTGGCACACTTGCGTAACGGGTATTTTTCAATCATGCAATGAATGTATTTTTCCCAGACTTCAATGTCTTTTTGGGAGTTATAAAGAATTGTGCCTGTTTGTTCAACGAATGATTTTTTACAATCGCGACAAAGGTAGCGCTGGTTGTTGCATTTTGTGCCATTTTTAACAAAGTGCGTAGATTGGCAATGCGGACAATTCGTAATTTGTTTAGGTTGAATTACTTTTGTAACCTGTTCTTTTTGACTGACAGAAGTCAAAAAAACTTGTTTGTCTGTGTCGGATAAATTCTCAAAAAGTTGTTTTAAAATGTCCAACTTTTTGTTATGCCTGACATGGTAAAATCCCTTACAATTCAATTAACTGTAAGGGATTTTATCGGGATTTTACGAAAATATCAACACATTATTAGAACACAGCCTATTCAAATTAAACCTTACTTAGCATCTTTAAATCCGCGTTTCAAATGCACCATCAGCAATGCAACGGCGGCAGGCGTGATGCCGGAAATGCGGCTGGCTTGGCCGACGGTTTCGGGTTTGTGCTGATTGAGCTTTTGCTGCACTTCTGCCGACAAACCTTTAACTTTGCTGTAATCGATATCCTCGGGCAGCTTTAAGGTTTCGATGTCGCGGCGGCTGTCGATTTCTTCGTTTTGGCGGTCGATATAGCCTTGGTATTTGACTTGGATTTCGACTTGTTCGACCACGCTGTCGGCAAGTGCGGTTTCAGGTTGTGCGTCGGGCAGGGTCATCAGCGCGGCGTAGTCGAGGTTCGGGCGGCGCAGGAGGTCGTGCAGGTTGGCTTCGCGGCTGAGTTTTTGTCCGAATACGCGGATTTGTTCGTCTTCGGCGAGTTTTTGCGGTGTGTACCACGTTGTTTTCAAACGTTGGATTTCGCGTTCGATGGCTTCGCGTTTTTCGTTGAACATGCGCCATTGTTCTTCACCCACCAAGCCGATTTTGTAGCCGTCTTCGGTCAGGCGCATGTCGGCGTTGTCTTCCCTGAGTTGCAGGCGGTATTCGGCGCGGCTGGTGAACATGCGGTAGGGTTCGTTCACGCCTTTGGTGATGAGGTCGTCCACCAATACGCCGAGGTAGGCTTGTTCGCGGCGCAGCAGGAGCGGGTCTTGTTCGCGGATGTATTGCACGGCATTCGCGCCTGCGAGCAGGCCTTGCGCGGCGGCTTCTTCGTAACCGGTCGTGCCGTTGATTTGTCCAGCGAAGAAGAGGCCTTGGATGGTTTTGGTTTCGAGGCTGGCCTTGAGGTTGCGCGGGTCGAAGTAGTCGTATTCAATGGCGTAGCCGGGGCGCAGGATATGGGCATTTTCCAAACCTTTCATGCTGCGCACGAGGGCGATTTGAATATCGAACGGCAGGCTGGTGGAGATACCGTTAGGGTAGTATTCGTGCGTGGTCAGGCCTTCGGGCTCGAGGAAAATCTGGTGGCTGTCTTTGTCGGCGAAACGGTTGATTTGTCTTCGATGGACGGGCAGTAGCGCGGGCCGACGCCTTCGATTTTGCCGGTAAACATCGGGCTGCGGTCGAAGCCTGAGCGGATGATGTCGTGGGTTTTCGTGTTGGTATGCGTAATCCAACAGGACACTTGGCGCGGGTGCATATCGGCGCTGCCGCGTACAGACATTACGGGAACGGGTGTGTCGCCAGGCTGTTCGGTGAGCTGGGAGAAATCAATCGTGCGCCCGTCGATGCGCGGCGGCGTGCCGGTTTTCAGACGGCCTTGCGGCAGGTTCAATTCACGCAAGCGACCACCGAGCGATTTGGCGGCAGGATCACCGGCGCGGCCGCCTTCGTAGTTTTCCAAACCGATGTGGATTTTGCCGGACAAAAACGTGCCTGCGGTCAACACGACGGCGCGTGCTTTAAACTCCACGCCCATCGCGGTAACCACGCCGCTGATGCGTTCACCGTCAAGCGTGACGTCTTCGACGGCTTGTTGGAAAAGGTCGAGGTTTTCTTGGTTTTCCAACATTTCGCGGATGGCGGCTTTATATAGGATACGGTCGGCCTGCGCGCGCGTGGCACGAACCGCCGCGCCTTTACTGGCGTTCAAGCGGCGGAACTGGATACCGGATTTGTCGGTGGCCAACGCCATTGCGCCGCCCAATGCGTCGAGTTCGCGCACAAGGTGGCCTTTGCCGATACCGCCGATGGAGGGGTTGCACGACATTTGACCGAGGGTTTCGATGTTGTGTGAAAGCAGCAGGGTTTGCGCACCCATGCGTGCGGCGGCAAGCGCGGCTTCGGTACCGGCATGGCCGCCGCCGACGACAATCACGTCGTAGGTTTTGGGGTAAATCATGTAAGTCATGTTTATGTGTTCTGTAAAGGTTTCAGACGGCCTTTTGTTGATCAGGCCGTCTGAAAAGTGGAATCAAATCTTAAAAAACCAAGCTTAGAAGGTATAGCCTGTTTCCAATTCATCATCGCCGACCAATTCGACCAGCAATGCATAAAGCGGCGCCAAATCATTGTAACGGCGGGATACGCGGCGCAAATAGTTCAAGAAGCGCGGGATTTCAGGACGGTATTTGTCTTTGCCGTCGCGGTAGTACAGGCGGGCAAAAATACCGGCCACTTTCAAATGGCGTTGTACGCCCATCCATTCAAACCAGCGGTAGAACTCGTCAAACTCGGCAGGCACAGGCAGCTGGGCAGCGCGTGCTTTTTCCCAGTAACGGATGACCAAGTCCAATACAAATTCTTCTTCCCATTCGATAAATGCATCGCGCAGCAGCGACACCAAATCATAGGAAATCGGGCCGTAAAGCGCGTCTTGGAAGTCCAACACGCCCGGACGGCCTTTTGCCAGCATCAGGTTGCGGACGATAAAGTCGCGATGGACATACACTTTGGGCTGAGCCAACAAGGGCGGCAACAGCGTGTCGACGGTTTGCTGCCACAACTGACGTTGCTTGAAAGTCAGCTCGCGACCCAATTCTTTGGCCACAAACCATTCGGGGAACAAGTTAATCTCGCGCAGCATGACTTCGCGGTCGTATTCCGGCAGTTTGCCGGGTTGGCTGGCTTTTTGCAGTTCGATCAGTTCGTCGATGGCTTCGAGCAGCAGGGCTTTGTGGGCGGTTTCGCTGTTTTCCTGATTCATGGCGGTCAGGAATGTGGTATTGCCCAAATCGTTCAACACCATAAAGCCCAGCGCTTCATCCACATGAAGCACTTGCGGCACATTGACCATGTTAAACAGTTTTTGCACTTTCAAATAAGGCGCAACACTCATCTTCTCAGGAGGCGCGTCCATACAGATAACGGTCTGGCCGTCTGAAAACGTCGCGCGGAAATAACGGCGGAAGTCGGCATCGGCTGCCGCAAAGCTCAATTCAAACGGCTGGTTCGGGTAAACAGACTCCAGCCAGTTTTGTAATTCGGTTTGTCGTTGCATAGCGGTATCGCAGAATTTCAGGTTACAATAACCGCTATTCTAACTGGCAAACCGATTTAAGGGGCGATTTTGGCTCGTTTATTTTCACTCAAACCCTTGGTACTCGCCTTAATTATGGGCTTTGGCGCAACAGCCGTGCGCGCGGAAGATGCTTCTGTTCCGCAGGCAGAAGACTATACCCCTGCCCCCACCACTGCATCCAAACCGGTACAAACCAGCCAAAGCGAAGCCGATCCGCTTTCCTTGGGCAGCACTTGCCTGTTTTGCGACCACGAAGATGCCAAGCCGGCCGAAACCGCCGAAATCAAACGCAGCGGCGAACCTGCCCTGCCTGCCGATTACACCCGCGTCAACGCCGATAAAATAGAAGGTCAGACCCAAGTCGGCGTCCGTGCCGAAGGCGACGTCATCGTCGAGCGCAATGCCGATGTTCTCAACGCCGATTGGGCGCAATACGACCAAGCCACCGATACCGTTACCGCTAAGCGACCGCTTTACCCTGTATCAAAACGGTTCGACCGTATCCGGCGACCAATTGGTTTACAACCTCAAAGACCAAAACCGGTTCCGGCACCGCTGTGCGCCTCAATACCGAACAAAGGCGGTACCGCCTTCAAAGTGTCAGCGAAAAAGCCGAACTCAAAGGCAAAGGCCTCTACAAGCTCATCAATACCAAATTCAACACCTGTTCGCCCGGCGATGCCAGCTGGTATATCCAAGCGCAAAGCATTGAAGCCGATGAATCGACAGGTATCGGCGTGGCCAAACACGCTTCGCTGGTATTCGGCGGCGTCCCCGTCCTCTACACGCCTTGGGCGGACTTCCCCATCAACGGCAACCGCAAAAGCGGCCTGCTCGTTCCGACCATTGCCACAGGTTCAGACGGCCTTGAGCTGAGCCTGCCCTACTACTTCAACCTTGCGCCGAATTTGGATGCCACCATCCGTCCGGGCATTATCAGCAAACGCGGCGTGCAACTGGGCGGCCAAGTCCGTTATCTGCAACCAAATTACAGCGGCGAAGTCGATGGCGACTGGATGCCGAACGACCAAAAAAGCATCCACAACAACCGCTACCAGTTCAAATGGAAACACCAGCAGCAGCTGAACAGCAAAATCAGCGGCGGCATCAACTACAACCAAGTTTCCGACGACGATTACTACCGCGACTTCTACGGTCGCGAAGACATCGCGCGCAACGTCAACCTCGACCGTCAGGCATGGCTCAATTACAGCGACAAACTGTTGGGCAGCGGCTTCGACGGCTCGTTGCGCGTACAAAAAAATATCAAACGCTGGCCAACCAAGACGGTTATAAAGACGAACCTTATGCCATCATGCCCCGTCTGACTAAGCCGTTGGCAAAAGCCATATCGGCAAGGCTCAGCTTAACGTATTAGGCCAATTCACCCGCTTTGACCACGACACCAAGCAAGACGGCAGCCGCGTGGTACTCTATCCGAACGTCAAATGGGACTTCCACAACCAATGGGGCTACATCCGGCCTAAAGTCGGCGTACATGCCACTTATTACAGCCTCAACAGCTTCAACGGTCAAAGCGGCCGCAATGTCAGCCGCGTCCTGCCGATTATCAACATCGACAGCGGCCTGACTTTCGAGCGCAGGGCCCGGCTCTTCGGCGGGGAATACCTGCAAACGCTTGAACCGCGCCTGTTTTACAACTACATTCCGACCAAGTCCCAAAACGACCTGCCTAATTTCGACAGCTCCGAAAACAGCTTTACCTATTCGCAGCTGTTCCGCGAAAACCTGTATTCGGGCAACGACCGCATCAATTCGGCCAACAGCCTGACGCTGGCCACACAAAGCCGTATCCTCAACCCCAACACCGGTGCGGAACTCTTCCGTGCAGGTATCGGCCAGAAGTTTTATTTCAAAAAAGACAACGTCCTGCCTGACGGCAACGTCAGCAATTATCCGCGCAGCCAATCCGACTGGGTAGCCTTTGCACACGGCAACCTTACCCCGAGCACCCGCATTGATTTGGACATCCACTACAACCAAAACCTAAGCCGTGCCGAAAGCTACGCCGCAGGGATTACCTACAACCCCGAACCCGGCAAAGTCTTAAGCGCGCGCTACAAATACGGACGCAACGAACGCATTTATCTGCAAGCCAACGGCGACTATTTCTACGACAGGCTCAGCCAAGTCGACCTTGCAGCCCAATGGCCGTTGAGTAAAAACCTGTACGCCGTTGCCCGTTACAACTACGAAATCGAAGCCAAAAAACCGCTGGAAATGCTCATCGGTGCAGAATACAAAAGCAACTGCGGCTGCTGGAGCGCAAGCTTGGTCGGCCAACGCTATGTTACCAGCGAAAAACAGCCACAAAAAAACGCCGTATTCTTCAACCTCCAACTCAAAGACTTGAGCAATATCGGCAACAACCCATTCGAAAAACTCCGCTTAGCCATCCCCGGTCACAGCAAAACCAACGAGGTAGTCAAACAATGAACTTCAAACCCCTGATTCTCGTCGCCGCACTCACTCTTGCAGTAGGCGCACACGCCGCCCCTAAAGGCAAAGCGCGCGCAGCCAAAGCAGCTGCCGTCAGCGCCACCACCATGCCTGCCGTACAAAGCGGCGTACATCTTTCAGACGGCATTGCCGCGGTTGTCGACAACGAAGTCATTACCCACCGCCAAGTAGCGCAAGCCGTAGCGCAAGCGCGTCAAACCATGCCTAAAGGCACGCAAATGGACGCCAACGAGCTGCGCCAACAGGTTTTGGCACAAATGATCAACCAATCCCTGATCCTCCAAGCAGGCAAACGCCGCAACATCCAAGCAACCGATAGCGAAATCGAAGCCGTTATCGCGCACAACCCCAACATCAAAAATCCGTCTGCCGCCGTCCGTCAAGACATCGCCGACAGCATTATTGTTGAAAAAGTGCGCCAACAAGCCATCATGCAAAACAGCCGTGTGAGCGACTCCGAAGTGGCACGCTACATCGAGCAGGCCAAACAACAAGGCATCACCCTGCCTGAAGCCGACCCTGTGCGCCAATATCATGCCCAACACATCCTCATTAAAGCCGACAACGACAATGCCGCCGTCGGCGCAGAAAGCACCATCCGCAAAATCTACTCACAAGCCCGCAGCGGTGCAGATTTCGGCGGTTTGGCACGCCAATACTCGCAAGACGGCCGCCGGCAACGGCGGCGATTTGGGCTGGTTTGCCGACGGCATGATGGTTGCTCCATTTGAAGAAGCCGTCCACAAACTCAAACCCGGCCAAATCAGCGCCCCTGTCCGCACCCAATTCGGCTGGCACATCATCAAGCTGAACGACGTCCGCGAAGCAGGTACGCCTGAAGAGCGCCAACAAAACGCCGTCCGCCAATACCTGTCCCAACAAAAAGCGCAACAGGCGACCACCAACCTCCTGCGCGAACTGCACAGCAGCTCCTACGTTGACGTACGCTAATCGCGCGTATTGTTAAAAAGGCAGAAATCCGTACAATAAGGCCGTCTGAAAACCATTGTTCAGACGGCCTTTTCCCTTAAGCAACCATTGATTAAAGCACCCCATCATGTCCATCCGTCCTAACTGGCAAGCCGCCACCCTGCTGCAAGCCGAAGAAACCGCCCTTACTTCCGCCCACACCGGCCGCACCTACCGTATTCAAGCCGCGACACTCGGCGAGCGTCCGGCAGGCGGCTATCCCATACTGTATATTCTTGACGGGGATGCCTTTTTCCCCGCCATCCTCAATATGGCGCAATCCCTGCTCATCAACCCCATCACCAAAAGCCATGCCGCCTGTCTGATTGTCGGCATCGGCTACACCGGCGGCACCATCCGCGACTTAAGCCAACGCGCCCTCGACTACACGCCGCCAGCGCCCGACAACGCGCCCGAATCCGAACGCAAACAATACGGCCAAGCCGACCGCTTCAGCCACTTTATCGACGACGAACTCTCCGCCCTGCTCGACGGCAAATACCGCATCGATACCCAAAACCAAGCCGTCTTCGGCCATTCTTTCGGCGCCTTGTACGGCCTCTATTCCCTGTTCACCCGCCCCGAACGCTTCCGCCATTATTTGCTGGTGTCGCCGTCTATCTGGTGGCAAGACCGCCGTGTACTCGATTGGCTGCCCGGCACATTGCCGCAAGGAATCGGCATCCGCCTCGGTGCAGGCGAACATGAAGGCAGAAACAACCGCCCCGACCAAACCAGTCGCGGCATGGTTGCACAAGCCAAAAATCCTGCTTAGGCACTTTGCACCATCTCGGCGCAGATGTCCGCTTTACCCTCTACCCCAACGCCAATCACGGCAACGCCCCGTTTTACGCCCTGACCGACTGCATCGAATATTTGCGCAACGCATGGCAGCGTTGAAACAGGTTTGCCAAACATTGAGGCCGTCTGAAACGCAAACTTAGAAGCGTATTGAACCTATTGGATCGATCTAAAAATCCAATTATAAAAAAAGGCCGAGACCTTTGCAATAACATAGGTTGAGACCTTTGCAAAGGTCTCAGGGGCATGAAAAGGGAGAGGCTACCTGAAAAATAGATTTTCAGGTAGCCTCAAACCGGTTTGGCATGCATCCGAAACGGAAAATTTGAGCGGTTACATACCTTGGGTTGGTGGCAGTGTTATTTCAACTTGGCTGCCAATTCGTCGAATTTTTGTTTGATGTCGGCCTTGAAGGCTTCCACTTTCTCTTTGCGTTCGGCTTTGCGCTGTTTTTTCCAAGCTTCGTGTGCCTGACGTGCCACTTCTTCCTGCGCTTCTATTGTCGCCAATACGTCCTGTTGGGCAACGACTGCATCTTGCCGGAGAATAACGGTTTTGAAACGGTGGAAGAAAGCATCCAATACAGCCTCGTCGGATTCTTGCGCCAAAATAATGATTGCAGTACTGCCGTTATCCAGTTTTTTGGCTGTATTTTCCAGCAACGCCCCCTCTTCCAATGTTTGGGCAGTACCTGCATCACTGCCGATGAGTGCGCCAGTAGCTCCACCCAACAGAACACCGATAGGACCGCCGAGAATGCCGATCAGTGAACCAATGAGGCTGCCCGTCCATGCGCCTTCGAACGTATTGGCGGTAAAGTCGGTGCTTTCTGCTGGGATAATCAGGTCATTTTCCTTTTTAACCAAAACGGCTTGTGCCACCAAAGCATCTGTTGTCTGCGAGTAAGCTTTCAATTCAGAAAAGGCTTGATAAGCTTCGCTGGAGATGTTGAATAAGGCAACGATGATGTTTTGTTTCATAAGTCCACTCCTGTAGATTGAAAGATTTAAGAACATACTCGTTGTATGCAGTGTCATTATAAATTGCAAGGGGGGGGGAAGCAATGCGGCAAACAAAACTTTGCCTATATAAAGCCTGTAGAACCGGCAAACGGATAACGAACAATACCCAGCCTTGCCTGTAGGAAATCGTCGCATCGTTCACACCACAGGTTGAGAGAAATAAGCCTGCAAGACCTCAAGCGTCGTCTGAAATCCGTTTCCACTCCAACGCTAAATCGTACAAGGCTTTTTTGCTTTCGCCGGTAATCTTGGCGGCAAGCTCGGCGGCCTGTTTGGTCGGCAACTCGGCCGCAAGGATTTTCATCGTGTTTTGCGCCGCCTCGGGCAAATCGCTGTGTTTCTCTTTCACCGCAGGGTGCAACACCAGCACCATCTCGCCACGCGTTTGGTTGCTGTCGTTTTTAAGGGCGGCTTGGATTTCGGCAACCGTACCGCTGAGGAAGGTTTCAAATGTTTTAGTGATTTCGCGCGCCAAAGTCAAACGGCGTTCAGGGAACTGCGCGGCCATATCCGCAAGGCTTGCCTCAATGCGGTGCGGCGTTTCAAACATCACAATCGGAAAATCGGCTTCCGCCCATTTGGTCAGCAACTTTTGGCGTTCGCCGCCCTTAGGCGGCAGGAAACCGTTGAAGTAAAAATCAGATTCCGTCACACCGGCCACGCTCAACGCTCCCATGACCGCGCTTGCACCGACCACGGGCACCACTTTAAATCCGGCTTCGCGCACGCGGGCGGCAAGTTTTGCACCGGGATCGCAAACCGCAGGTGTACCCGCATCCGAAACTTGGGCAACGCTCAGGCCGTCTGAAAGATAGGCGATGATTTTGTCGGCCATTTGCTGCTCGTTGTGTTCGCGCACGCTCACGAGTTTACCCTGAATGCCGTACGCACTCAAAAAGCTGGGCGGTAACACGGGTGTCCTCGGCGCAGATAATGTCGGCCTTTTTGCAGAACGGCCAGCGCGCGCAGCGTTATGTCGGCTAAATTGCCGATGGGTGTGGCGACAACGTATAATGTCTGTTTTTCGATGCTGTCGACGGCTTTTTGCAGGTGTTTTGTGTACATAGATTCAAGGCCGTCTGAAACGGCGTCTCTTTAAAAACAATGATTATATAACGGGTAAACTTTTCATGCGCTTAAACCACAAACAGGGGTGGCGACCGAAGATGCGACGCTGGCATTCCTGCTGGGCAAAAGGTCGCTCGTCGCTGGCGCGGAACTGGCATTGCGCCTACGGCGAAATCGATTTAATCGTCAAAAACGGCGGTATGATTGTGTTTGTTGAAGTAAAATACCGCAAAAACCGAGGTTTCGGTGGTGCCGTATACAGCATCTCGCCGTCCAAATTATTGAAATTGCAACGAAGTGTAGAGTATTATCTGCAAAAGCACGGGTTGAACCATGCGCCCTGCCGCTTGGATGCGGTACTGATTGAGGGCGACGGCCAACCCGAATGGATTCAAAATATCACAGGTTAACCTCATGACAACATTACAAGAACGCGTTTCTGCACATTTTTGCCGAGAGCATCCGCGCCAAGCAGGAAGCCGAAAAAAAGTACTGGTCGAGCCGACCGCACAGGCTGCCGAGCTGATGCTGCAATGCCTGATGAACGACGGCAAAATCCTGGCCTGCGGCAACGGCGGTTCGGCAGCCGACGCGCAACACTTTGCCGCCGAGATGACCGGCTGCTTTGAAAAAGAACGCATGGAATTGGCCGCTGTCGCGCTGACGACAGACACTTCCGCCCTGACCGCCATCGGCAACGACTACGGTTTCGACCATGTATTCAGCAAACAAGTGCGTGCGCTCGGACGTGCCGGCGACGTATTGGTCGGCATCTCCACCTCCGGCAATTCCGCCAACGTCATCGAAGCCATCAAAGCGGCACACGAGCGCGACATGCACGTCATCGCCATGACTGGTCGCGACGGCGGAAAAAAATCGCCGCCATGCTCAAAGATACCGACGTTTTTGCTCAACGTCCCTTATCCGCGCACTGCCCGCATTCAGGAAAAACCATATTTTTGCTGATTCACGCCATGTGCGACTGCATCGACTCCGTCCTGCTTGAAGGCATGTAACCCTTTCTTTTCAGACGGCCCATCCCTTAAAGGCCGTCTGAACACCCAACCGTCCATACCCAAGGAAAAGGATATGAAGAATATCAAACGCTACGCCCTCCCCGTTCTGACTGCGACCCTCTTAAGCCTGAGTCTGAGCGGCTGCGTCGGCGCACTGATCGGCGGTGCGACCGTCGGCACCAAATCCGCCGTCGACCATGCCGCACCACCCAGCGCGCAAACCGACGACAACGTTATGGCACTGCGCGTCGAAACCACCGCACGCTCCTACCTGCGCCAAAACAACCAAGTCCAAGGCTACAAGCCCAAACTGAACGTTGTCGGCTACAACCGCCACCTGCTCCTGCTCGGCCAAGTGGCCACCGAAGGCGAAAAACAATTTGTTGAACGCATTGCCCGTTCCGAACAAGCCGCAGAAGGCGTGTACAACTACATCACCGTTGCCTCACAAGCGCGTTCACTCGGCGACGTGACCAACGACACCTGGGGTACATCCAAAGTCCGCGCCTCCCTGTTGGGCCTCAGCCCGGCCACCCAAGCACGCGTCAAAATCGTGACTTACGGCAACGTGACCTATGTGATGGGCATCCTTACACCTGACGAACAAGCCCGCGTGACCCAAAAAGTCAGCACGACCGTCGGCGTACAAAAAGTCGTGACCCTCTATCAAAACTACGTTGCCAACTGATTCACAGGCAACCCGGGGCCGTCTGAATATTCAGACGGCCATTCCTCCAACGATTACCTGCCACATCATGTCCAAGAATAATAAAACCCCTTTCCAACTTAAGCCCAAACACCTAATCCGCGCTTTATTCCTTGTCAGCTTTATCGCCGTCGCAGCCCTGGTTGCCGGCGTATTCAGTACCCTAAACTCCGGTAAAACCGACGTACCCGAAAAAAGCCCTGCCGAACAAACCGACACACGTATTGAAGTTTGGCGCCCCAACGGCACTGTCGAACCTGAAACCGTTCAACCTGCCAAAGACGGCGATGCAAAAACCGCCTCTGGAAACCCTGTCGTCCCACAAGACGAAAAAGGCGAAAAAGCGGAAGAAGGGGTTAAAAACGACCGCTCCGCTGTACACCGCAGCAAACGCACAGAAAACAAACGCACTGAAACCGACAAATCAGAAAACACACAATCCGACAACAGCAGCTCTGCCGCTCAAAACCAACCTAAAGCAGACAGCCAGCCGAGTGAAAACAAAGTCCCAAGCAACAAACCTGCCGCACAAACGGTAGAAAACAAACTAGAAAAAGCCAAAGCCCCCGAGTCCAAACCGACTCCGAAAGCCGAGCCTGAGGCCAAACCACAAGCCAAACCGCGCAATAAAGACAATCTTGACAACCTGTTTTAAACAGACGGCACACCCGTCCCGTTCAGACGACCTCCATGCCGTCTGAAACAAGAAGGAAACCTCATGGACAAAGTCATCATCAAAACCCCCGAAGAAATCGAAAAAAATGCGCGAACTCGGTAGCTTGGTCGCCGAAGCCCTCGATTACATCGGCCAATTCGTCAAACCCGGCGTGACCACCAACGAAATCGACAAACTCGTTTACGACTACCACGTCAACGTTCAAGGCGGTTATCCAGCCCCCTCAACTACGGCAACCCGCCCTACCCGAAATCCTGCTGCACCTCTGTCAACCACGTCATCTGCCACGGCATTCCTGATGACAAGCCACTGAAAGAAGGCGACATCGTCAACATCGACCTGACCATTAAAAAAGACGGTTTCCACGGCGACTCCAGCCGTATGTTTACCGTCGGCAAAGTCTCCCCGATTGCCCAACGCCCTGATCGACGTGACCCACGCCTCCATGATGGCGGGTATCGAAGCAGTCAAACCCGGCGCCACCCTCGGCGACGTCGGCTATGCCTGCCAACAGGTTGCCGAAAATGCCGGCTACTCCGTAGTGCAGGAATTCTGCGGACACGGCATCGGCCGCGGCTTCCACGAAGCGCCGCAAGTAGTCCACTACGGCCGCAAAGGTGAAGGCCTCGTCCTCAAACCGGGCATGATTTTCACCATCGAGCCGATGATCAACCAAGGCAAACGCCATCTGCGCATCTTAAACGACGGTTGGACAGTGGTCACCAAAGATCGCTCCCTCTCCGCCCAATGGGAGCACGAAGTTTTGGTTACCGAAACTAAGCTACGAAATCCTCACCATTAGCCCCTGCCAGCGGTAAGCCTTAACCTTGAAAAAACCTTCAGGCCGTCTGAAAACATAGATTCAGACGGCCTGAAATTTATTCGCATTCTCAACCTGGAAAACCGAATAAAAACTCAAAATTAAGTTTTTACCCAAATTGAATTGTTTAATTATGTAAAAATTTGCTTACGCCATATTTAAGATAATCGCATAATTTGATGATTTATATAATGAAAATTTAATGAAATAATGAATTAAGAAATATTTACACAAATTATGGCAGACAGCGGAAAACTTCTTTCGAATATACTGTCTAATTATCTAGATCAGTCATTTGCAATACGCCCACATATCACCCCAAAAAGCCTACAGGAAAGGGATGCTAAGCATTCTTGCAGACCCATTTTTATGCCTAGAGGCATGCAACAAATACCACAATAAGGAAGATTCATGAAATCGTTCGAAAAAATTGAAAATATCCGCGATATCCGTAAAAAACTCGGCCTGAACCAAATGGACTTCTGGAGCCGCATTGGTGTGACTCAATCCGGTGGTTCTCGTTACGAATCCGGCCGTAATATGCCTAAACCTGTACGCGAATTGCTGCGTTTGGTACACATCGAGCGCGTAGATTTGGCTAAAGTTAACCGTGATGACCTGGCCGTTGCGTCCTTGCTGAAAAACCGCGACCCTGAGTTGTACGCTTCTCTGAAAAAAGAAGCCAAAGCCGACAACAAAGGCAAATAATCAAGCCATTCAAAAGGCCGTCTGAAATTCGTTTTCAGACGGCCTTTTTACTTTCTACACTCTAAGGACACGTCGGCATACATGCCCTTTTTTATTTACGGCTGATACTGTTTGAAATAGTTCAACACGGTTTGCGGCAGCCATTGCAGATTCAGACGGCCTTGATCGCGGCTGACAAAGCCGACATGCCCACCGTATGCCGGTTGCAGCAGCGTAACGGCCGAGGACACGTCCCGCCCGGTCGGCAGGGCTTCCGGCGGCAGGAAAGGGTCGTTGACGGCATTGAGCAGCAGCAACGGCGTATTCACGCCTTTCAAGAACGGTTTGCAGGAATTGCGGCGGTAGTAATCGTGGCGGTCGGCAAAACCGTGTAGCGGCGCAGTAAAGCGGTCGTCAAAATCGCCAAGCGTTTTGCAGTTTTGCCGGCTTAAGGCCGTCTGAAACCGGGGAATCGCTCGGGCTTTCGGCAACAGCGAATTTAAAAAATAGCGAGTGTAAATCAAGCGCGTCATGCCCTGATCAAAACACGTACCTGCCGCTACGGCATCAACCGGTGCGGAAACGACGGCAGAAGCGCGCGAAACGGCATTGCTGCCCTGCTCGCCCAAATATTTGGCCAAGGCATTACCCCCCAAAGAAACGCCGACGGCGTAAATGGTTGAATAGCGTCGGGCCAGCGTGTCGAGCATAAAGGCGATTTCGAGCGTATCGCCGAGGTGGTAGAACACGGGCGCGGTGTTTTCTATGCCGCCGCAACTGCGGAAATGGGCAACCACGCCGTTCCAACCGCGCTGCTGTACGGCTTTCATCAATTCGACCGCGTAATGGCTCTCGCTGCTGCCTTCCAATCCGTGGAACAAAACCACCAACGGCGCATCGGGGTCGGCGCTGTCGACAAAATCGTAGGCAACTTGGGTTTTACCGGTACTGTCGGGCAGAAGCTCGCGGCGGTAGTCGGGTGTCTTACCTTGCAGCAGCTTGGCAAACAGGGTGTCGGCATGACCGTTTCTGAGCCAATAAGGCGTATTGGGTGAACGTGTATTCATGATTTATTTCTTCTATTTTTCAGACGGCCTGAAGATGAGCATATACACCAGCAAGGCAGTCAGCGTGCCGTTTGTCCAGCCTGCCCAAACATCGGTGGGATAATGTACGCCCAGATAAATGCGTGAAAACCCGGTCAACAAGGCAAAGGAAATACCGACTACCCATGCAGCACGGCGGTAGCGCGTGCGGCGGCAAAGCAATATCAGCATGACGGCAATGGCGGCGGAAAACGTACTATGGCCGCTGGGAAAGGAAATTGCTCTCTTCAATCAAGCGCGGCCAAAGCAGCGGACGTTCGCGGGCAAACCAAACCTTCACAATCAGCATGTTCAAAGTCGGCACCAATGCCGCCAACACGCAAAACAGTGCTTCGCGCTTTTTATCGGCAAAATACAGGGCGGCGGCAACCGCGCCGATCAGCGGCACGGCAATCGCGGTTTTGCCCAGATAGTGCAACACGGTGGCAATCGGGTCAAACCATGTTCCCGCGTGGGCATGGACGGCGTGCATCAGCGGCGGCTCAAAAGCGAAGCCGCCATATTGCGCCAGCCAAATACCGATGATGAGGGTTGGCGGCAAAAACAGCAAAGAGGCAAAAGTCAGTGCGCGTCTGGATTGTGCTGGGGATAAGTGCATTATTCCACCGTTTCTTTCAAAGTCGCGCCAATCGCCTGCAAACCCTGCAACGCATCTTCCCACGCCGCATCCAGCAAGCGGCAGGCCTCGCCTTCCGCTTTGATGCCGAACTCGATATGCGGCGGAGTATAACGGCCGTCTGAATCGGTACGGCCCACGGTGGGCAGGCTGTACGAACGGACACCGGCGTAGGTACGTTCAAGGTGTTCCATAATCGGCGTAATGCGCGACTCGGGTTGGTCGAACACATACACGCTACGGCTGCCGCGTTCGGTTTGGTTGAAGCGGTCGGCGTAATAAGTTTCCAATACCCATTCCGCCATCGGGTGCGCCATCACGGGGAAACCTGGGAAGAAATAATGCTCGCGGATGGAAAATCCGGCGATGTTGTTAAACGGATTAGGCACCAATTCCGCGCCTTCGGGAAAATCCGCCATTTTCAGGCGTTGGGCGTGTTCCGGCGAATCAAGCGGTTCACCGCGTTTCCGAGTCACGCCTTCAATAAACTTGGCGGCTTCAGGATGGCGGACGACAGCCAAATCCAAAGCGGCCGCTGCGGCTTGGCGCGTATGGTCGTCAGGCGTAGAACCGATACCGCCGGTAACGAAAGTCGGCAGGCCGTCTGAAAAGCTGCGGCGCAGCTGTTTGACCAGCAAATCGGGTTCGTCAGGCAGATATTGCACCTGATTGAGCTTCAGCCCGTGCGATTCCAATAAAAGATTTAAAAAAAGGAGAAATGCTTGTCTTGACGGCTGCCGTGCAGGATTTCGTCGCCGATGATAATAAGGTTAAAAGCGTTCATGATGAGGTTTCTTTAATACGGCCCTCCGAACATTCAGACGGCCTAATTGCTGACAATGTATTCCATTTATAAGATAATGGTTTCAACTTTTCAAGTCTGGAGAAATCCCAATGAGCCAAAACCATACCATTTTACAAAATCTCCCCATCGGTCAAAAAGTCGGCATCGCCTTCTCCGGCGGTCTTGATACCTCTGCCGCGCTGTTGTGGATGAAACTCAAAGGCGCGCTGCCTTACGCCTACACCGCCAACCTCGGCCAACCTGACGAAGACGATTACAACGCCATTCCTAAAAAAGCGATGGAATACGGCGCAGAAAATGCCCGCCTGATTGACTGCCGCGCGCAGCTGGCACACGAAGGCATTGCCGCCATCCAATGCGGCGCGTTCCACGTTTCCACCGGCGGCATCGCCTACTTCAACACCACGCCTTTGGGCCGCGCCGTGACTAAGCACCATGCTCGTTTCCGCCATGAAAGAAGACGATGTGAATATCTGGGGCGACGGCAGTACCTACAAAGGCAACGACATCGAGCGTTTCTACCGCTACGGCCTCTTGACCAATCCGGCGTTGAAAATCTACAAACCTTGGCTCGATCAACAATTTATCGACGAACTCGGCGGCCGTCACGAAATGAGCGAATTTCTGATTGCCAACGGCTTCAACTACAAAATGTCGGTTGAAAAAGCCTACTCTACCGACTCCAATATGCTGGGTGCCACCCACGAAGCCAAAGACTTGGAATTCCTCAACAGCGGCATCAAAATCGTTAAGCCCATCATGGGCGTTGCCTTCTGGGACGAAAACGTCGAAGTCAAACCCGAAGAAGTCAGCGTGCGCTTTGAAGAAGGCGTGCCGGTTGCATTGAACGGCAAAGAATACGCCGATCCTGTCGAACTCTTCCTCGAAGCCAACCGCATCGGCGGCCGTCACGGCTTGGGTATGAGCGACCAAATCGAAAACCGCATCATCGAAGCCAAATCACGCGGCATCTACGAAGCCCCGGGCATGGCGTTGTTCCACATCGCCTACGAGCGTTTGGTTACCGGTATCCACAACGAAGACACCATCGAACAATACCGCATCAACGGCCTGCGCCTCGGCCGCCTGCTCTACCAAGGCCGCTGGTTCGACAGCCAAGCCCTGATGTTGCGCGAAACCGCTCAACGCTGGGTTGCCAAAGCCATCACCGGCGAAGTCACCCTCGAATTGCGCCGCGGCAATGACTACTCGATTCTGAACACCGAATCGCCCAACCTGACCTACCAACCCGAACGCCTGAGCATGGAAAAAGTTGAAGACGCCGCATTCACCCCGCTCGACCGCATCGGCCAGCTCACCATGCGCAACCTCGACATCACCGATACCCGCGCCAAACTGGGTATTTACTCGCAAAGCGGTTTGTTGTCCTTGGGCGAAGGTTCCGTATTGCCGCAGTTGAACAATAAGGAGTAGAATCATGGGGGGCCTTAAGGCCCCCTTATTTTAAAGGAATAAAATGAAAGAATATAAAGCCGTCATTTATCAAGAGAACCTGCTTTCCAGCTTGATTTTCGGCAGCGACAAAATCAATCCGGTCAAATTCAGCGATTTCCTCAACAGCCACGCTTCACAAGGTTGGAAGGTCGTTACCATGGAAAAAGACCAACGCCGCATGCTGCTGTTTTTCGTGCGTGAAGCCTACGTCGTCATTTTGGAAAAAAAGAACGTGTTTAAACTCGGCGTCTATGCCTGTCTCGGATTGTTCGTCAGCTGGGTGTTGCTCTTGATTTTGCAACTTTGGTTTTCCTTCGTCGATGCCGATTTGTTTCTCAAAATCACCCTGACCATGGCAGGTCTTTTCATTATCATTCTGGCCAGCTTGCTGGTGATCAGCCAGTATTTTGCCGAAAAGAAAATGAAAGACGACGGATTTATCAACTGATACTACTTCGGGAAGCACCATGTATGCTTTATCCGAAACCTTAACGCAACATCCTTGTTTAATAGACAAGGCCGTCTGAAATGTAAGTTTCAGACGGCCTGATTACCCTTCCCAAATTTATCAAATATCATGAAATTCTTTTCTCACTTTTATCTTGAAAATCATATGTATTTCAACGACTACTTGAAATACATCCTGATTTTCGCCGCCCTCGTCATCCTCCTGCTCGCCGTATCGCAATACCTGCGCCACCGCATGGACACCAAATACCGCGACCTGAGCATTATTGCGCTGCTGTTGCTCATCCTCATCTGCGGCACGCAATATCTTTCGTACAGCGAGCGTCAAAACTTTGCCGCCGATACGTCGCGCATGGTCGGCTTTCTCAATGCCTTGATTGAAAACCAAAAAGTTGAAAAACAAGACATCATCGTCAACAGCACGCGCCTGTTCAACGGCATGATTATCGGCATTAAAAACCAATACTACGAAGTCCATTTCAATCAAGACTTCTCCGCCTACACGCTGACGCCCATCAATTTGGTCAACAACAATATCGAACTCATCGATAAAGAATAACAGGATACACACACATGGAAGCATACTCCCTGCTCGCCCTCAAACTGCTGATGGGTATTTTAGGTTTGATTTTGCAAATCAACCTCTTAGGTAAAGGCAACCTCGCGCCAACCTCCGCCATGGACCAAGTGCAAAACTATGTACTCGGCGGCATCATCGGCGGCGTGATTTACAGCGACAGCGTCGGCCTGCTGCAATTTTTCCTCGTGCTGATTTTGTGGACGCTGTTGGTCTTGAGCCTGAAATTCATCAAAAACCACAACCGCTGGGTCAAATCCGTAATTGACGGCAAATCCGTTTGGATCATCGTCAACGGAAAAGTCCAAGCAGAAGAATGTATGAAAAACGGCATCAGCGCACACGACCTCATGTTCAAACTCCGCGCCGCCGGCATCTACGAAATCTCTGACGTCAAACGTGCCGTGATGGAACAAAACGGCCAGCTCGCCGTCATTAAGTACGGCGACGAAAGCCTGCGCTATCCACTGATTACAGACGGCCAAGTCGACCCCGACATCCTCGAAATCATTAAGCGTGATGAAGAATGGCTGCAACAGGAACTCGACCGCCTCCACCTTGAAGCCTCGCAAGTCTATATCGGCGAATACATAGACGGAAAATTGGTGGCACACCGTTATCCTTCTTGATTTGAAAATAGCAGGCCGTCTGAAATGCAAGTTTCAGACGGCCTTTTTGTATTCAGCCCAAACACTGATTTTTTAATCGCTATATTCAAACCTTGCACCCAAAAATTGAGCCAGCGCAGAGACGTGGGAATGTCGGGGATCTTTGACGGCGGTCAGCAACAGGATATTGCCGTGCTGTTTTTCCAAATCCAGCAGCCGCTTGATGGTGGCCTGCTCGGTATCGCCTTGCAGCTCTTCATGATAACGGCTGACAAAACTGTCAAAATTCTCAGTCGGATTTTCGTGATACCAGCGACGCAGGTTTGCACTGGGTGTAATGTCTTTCAGCCAAAGCGCAGTGGCAAAAATCTCTTTGCGGACGCCGCGCGGATAGAGGCGGTCGATAAAGACGGCGGTCTGTTCGGGATTGGGCTGATACGCGTAAATGCGCTGTACGGTAAACATTTTTTCTCGTCTCCAATGGATTCAGGCCGTCTGAAAATTCAGACGGCCTGATGTTTTTTAGGATTTAAAACAGTTTTTTGACTTCGGCTTCGATATCGTCGGCACGCATAAAGGTTTCGCCGATCAGGAAAGTATGCACGCCGTGGCCGCGCATGAAATCGACGTCTTCTTTGTTGCGGATGCCGCTTTCGGTTACAACGGTTTTGCCGCTCAACTCAGGCAAGAGGTCGAGGGTTTGTTGCAGGGTCACTTCAAACGTACGCAGGTTGCGGTTGTTGACGCCCCACAGCGCTGTGGTCATGTTGCGGCATTTTTCCAGCTCGGACGCATCGTGCAATTCCAACAATACGGTCATGCCCAATTCGTGGGCGACGGCTTCAAAACGCTCAAGTTGCTCGGCTTCCAATGCGGCGGCAATCAGAAGAACCGCATCCGCACCCCACGCGCGCGCCTGATAAATTTGGTATTCGTCGATGATAAAGTCTTTACGCAAGACCGGCAGCGCCACGGCCGCACGCGCCTGTTTCAAATACTCGGGCGAGCCTTGGAAATAAGGTTCGTCCGTCAACACGGACAAACAGGCCGCACCCGCTTTTTCATAGGCAACGGCGATTTCGGCAGGATGAAAATCAGGGCGGATCAGGCCTTTGCTTGGGCTGGCTTTTTAACTTCGGCAATAATGGCAGGCAGATTCTGCGCGTGTTTTTCACGGATTGAGCCGATAAAGCTGCGAACCGGCGCAGCAACCTGCGCTTGGGCTTTGATGTCTTCCAAGGAAACGGCGACTTTTTGGGCGGCCACTTCTTCTGCTTTGGTGGCAAGGATTTTGTTGAGAATATCGGTCATGGCGTTTTTCTATTGGGGCTGATTTTCGGGTTTGAGTCGTGCAACATGCTGCCGCAGATTAGATTTCAGACGGCCTGAATGCGGTTATTTTAATGGTTTGAAAAAAGGCGGGCAAGAATGCCCGCCTTTGTGTCTGCTTAAATTTAGTGATGAATGCCCAAAACGGTCGCGTTGTGGCTGATGATTTCGTCCGCTAAAGTCGGATTGTCGTTCAGCTTGATACCGTAGCCGGGCACCAATTCTTTCAGACGGCCTGACCATGCCTCGATACGGCCCGGGAAGCATTGGTTGATCAGCTTAATCATCAAAGGTACGGCGGTTGAGGCGCCTGGGGACGCGCCCAGCAATGCGGCCAGCGAACCGTCGGCATGGGCGACGATTTCGGTACCGAATTGGAGTATGCCGCCTTTTTTCGGGTCTTTTTTGATGATTTGTACGCGTTGACCGGCGGTAATCAGTTCCCAATTGTCAGGATTGGCTTCCGGATAATACTCTAAGAGCGAATTAAAGCGTTCTTCTTTGGTTTTACGCAATTCGCCCAAGAGATATTTGGTCAGCGGCATATTAGCCCAACCGGCGCGGAGCATAGGATAGAGGTTGTCCATTTGGATGGACATTGGCAGATCCATGAGCGAGCCTTGTTTGAGGAAGTTGGGGCGGAAGCCTGCATATGGACCGAACATCAGATGACGCTCGCCGTTCACATTGCGGGTATCCAAGTGTGGAACGGACATAGGAGGCGCGCCAACGGAAGCTTGACCGTACACTTTGGCATTGTGTTGGGCAACGGTTTCAGGGTTGCTGTTGCGGAAGAACAGGCCGGAAACAGGGAAGCCGCCGTAGCCTTTGCCTTCCGGAATACCGGATTTTTGCAGCAGGGTCAGTGCGCCGCCGCCTGCACCGAGGAACACGAAACGGCTGCGGAGGGTCAAATGGTCTTCATGATTTTCGGTGTTGTAGGTTTTGAGTACCCACGCGCCGTCAGATTCGCGTTTGATGTCTTCAACATGGCGGTTGAATTCCATTTTCACGCCTTTTTCGCGCAGATATTGCACCATTTGACGGGTCAGATTACCGAAATCAACGTCCGTACCTTCGGCGGAGTAGTTGGCGGCAATGGGTTGGCTTTCATCACGACCGTTGACAACCAGCGGCGCCCATTCGGCGATTTTGGCGCGGTCGGTAGAAAACTCCATTTTTTCAAAGAGTTTTTGGTTTTTGAACACGTCGAAACGTTTTTGCAGATAACTGCAATGGTCGGCGTTCATCACCAGCGACATATGGGGGACGGAATTGATGAAAGTGCGGTCGGTCAGTTTGCCTTCTTCGACCAAAGTCGCCCAAAATTGGCGGCTGATATGGAATTGCTCGGCAATATTGAGGGCGCGGGTCGGATCGATCGTGCCGTCGGCAGTCAGGGGCGCATAGTTCAATTCACACAGCGCAGAGTGTCCCGTACCGGCATTGTTCCATGCATTTGATGATTCCAACGCTACATCTTCCAAGCGTTCGATCAGGGTGATTTCCCAAGATGGTTCGAGTTCTTTGAGCAATACGCCCAAAGTGGCGCTCATAATGCCGCCGCCTACTAATACGACATCGGTTGCTTCAGCCATGGTTTTACTCCTACTAAAGTCAGGCATGGTTTGCCTTGTGGTTATCTATCATTATAAACAACTGATTTCAGAGGAATTATTTTTTGGTTTTGTTGTGTGTGAAACTTTTTGCCTGCTGAGTTTCCGAGCGTAAATGGCGGAAGGCAGTTTCGGTTTGGGTTCCAGATTTCAGGTCTTTATAATATGTTATTAAGAATTTAGTAGATTTTACGGAGAAATGCAAAGATTTTCTGTTCGGTTCATATAAAAATAATAGATTAGGCCGTCTGAAAACGTTTTCTTACCCTTTATCTGCCAATGTTTGCCAAGAAAAAAGAATTTTTCATTTCTTTTTTAATTGACTGTTTTTGTCAGCAATTTCAGCAGCAAACTAACGTGAATCAACCGCCGATCTGCTATCATTTCAACTTATTTCCCCAAGGCAAGCCGCCATGTACCTGACTCAAGAAAAGCCCTACCGCCCCCTATTGGTGGCACTGATGTTCCTTACCCTGCCGCTGGCGATGATATTGCACAATATCGTGCAAATCGCCTTTTCAGACGGCCAAGGGCTGTTGGTCACGGTCAAAGACGGCGCGTGGGCATGGCAAAGCGGTTGGCAGGATTCCGTCGCATGGTTTGTCTGCGGCATGTTTGCCTTCCTCAACCTGCCGATTGCTTTAGCGGACTGACCAAGCTGGCGTATAAAAAAATGATGCGCTAAGCATTCGCGTTACGCCATCTTCCTTGCTGGGTGTCGCGGCGTGTGCCTCGGCGGCGGCAGGCTTGATTTTTGAAGCCATCTTAGGCAATGCCGCATTGGCAGGCATGCGCGGACAAGGCGTGTTCTACTACACCCTCTCCGTGTGGATCATCGCCATGCTGACCCTGCCCAAACAGCTTACGCGCGCGCCGGAGCAGCCCATCGTCTTTCACAAGATGAAACGTTGATTCAACAGGCACAAACATTTTCAGACGGCATTCTTTCCATTACCATTACATCCAACGCGTTTTAACCAATAAGGAATAACAAATGAATCAGGCGCAACAGCTCCGCGACGGCATACAGGCACTGGGTTTGGACATCGACGAAGCCAAACAGACCAAACTCCTAGACTATGCCGCCCTGCCGCAAAAAGTGGAACAAAACCTACAACCTGACCGCCCTGCGCGATCCCGCCCAAACCGTCAGCCACCACCTGCTCGACAGCCTGACCCTCCTGCCCTATATCGAACACGCGCAAACCATGCTCGACGTCGGCTCCGGCGGCGGACAGCCCGGCATACCCACCGCCATCTGCCGCCCCGACCTTGACATCACCCTCCTCGATGCCAACACCAAAAAAACCGCCTTTCTGCAACAAGCCGTAATCGAACTCGGCCTTAAAAACGTCCGCGTCATCAGCGGCCGCGTAGAAGCCGCCGCCGACTGCCGCGCCGACGTCATCACCAGCCGCGCCTTTGCCGAACTCGCCGACTTCGTCAACTGGACCGAGCACCTCCTCAAAGACGGCGGCTACTGGGCGGCCATGAAAGGCGTATATCCGCAAGAAGAAATCGACAAACTACCCGAAAGCGTCGCCGTAGAAAAAGTCGAAGCATTGCACGTCCCCCAACTCAATGCCGAACGCCATATCGTCATCATCCGCAAAAAGGCCGTCTGAAAACAACCCAAGCATACCGAATAACGGTACAATCCAGCCATCCACACTTAACACGACAGCAAAGCACATGAGCGCACAAATCCTCGCCGTCGCCAACCAAAAAAAGGCGGAGTCGGCAAAACCACCACCACCGTCAACCTAGCCGCCTCCCTGGCCTCAAAAAGTAGCGCGTCCTCGTCGTCGACCTCGACCCCCAAGGCAACGCCACCACAGGCGCGGCATCAACAAAGCCACCATCGAAAAACGGCGTTTACCAAGTCGTCCTCGGCGAAACCGACATCCCCAACGCCGTCGTCCGCAGCAAAGAAGGCGGCTACGACGTATTGGGCGCCAACCGCACACTGGCTAAGCGCAGAAGTCGAACTCGTCCAAGAAATCGCACGCGAAATCCGCCTCAAAAACGCCCTGCGACTCGTTGCCGACAACTACGACTACGTCCTCATCGACTGCCCCCCGTCCCTGACCCTGCTCACCCTCAACGGCCTTGTCGCCGCCAACGGCGTCATCGTCCCCATGCTTTGCGAATACTACGCCCTCGAAGGCATTTCCGACCTCGTGGCCACCGTCCGCAAAAATCCGCCAAGCCATCAACCCCGACCTCGACGTAACCGGCATCGTCCGCACCATGTACGACAGCCGCAGTAGCCCTCGTCGTCGAAGTCAGCGAACAGCTCAAACAACACTTCGGCAACCTGCTCTTCGACACCGTCATCCCCCGCAACATCCGCCTCGCCGAAGCCCCCAGCCACGGCCTCCCCGCCCTCGCCTACGACGCCCACGCCAAAGGCACCCAAGCTTATCTGGACTTGGCCGATGAACTGATTGCACGGTTGGAAAAAAATAAACAGAAATATGAATATAAAAAGGCCGTCTGAAAGTTGGGAAATACTTTCAGACGGCCTTTGAGCGGTTGGAGGCAGGCTCCAGCTTGCCTCAGGATAAAAACGTAGGTAGCTACTTTAACTTATTTTTCCATCATCCCAACTATTCAAAAAAATCCGCAATAATATCGCCATGGCAAGCATAGGGCTTGCAATGACATCCTAATCTTTTTCCCTGCAAGCTGATATGTGTCAGATCTTTTTAAATTAGTTGGTAAATTATCATGATTAAAAGCCATATTCAAATTTTTCTAATTACATCTTCTCTAGATAATTGATTTTTCATCATCTCCAATTTGAAAATCATACATTGAATATGGATTACTCCAATTTGGAGAGTTTTTTCGATTGGGCAATCTACCTATATATTCATATTGTTCTTTTGAATATTGTTGGTAATCATCCTTATCAATATTAATCACTCTTGTAATCGGAATCTTAATCCACCTTAATGGAATATTGTTCGCTTTTTAGCCATTCCAGTTCAGTAGAAAACTCCTCACCATCATCAAAGACAATGGCGTGTGTTATTGGTTCTTCTTGTATATTTTCAATTTTACGATGGGTAAATCGCTTATTCTCCTGACAATATTCTGTGATGAATTTCCGGTAATCTTCTAAATAGACTAATTCACCGTTATTTTGATTTTGCAATATTCTATCAAGTTTACGATTAAATTTAGAAGTTACATTAAATAACTTAGGATATAGAATAAGAAATTTATTCATGATCAATACAGATGTTTTTATTGATAAATTTAAATCGGTATGTTGATTTAAATATTCTACCACTAATCTTCTATGGCAGTGATGTGGTTCATGCTCGCTACAAAGTAAGCATGAGTTTGCTAATAATTCAGGCTTTACAAAGCGTTCAATATTCCTTTTTGCCATTAAGTTCAAGAATAAATCTTCGTATTTCTCCCATGGCATATCTCCTTTTTTTATAAGGTTTTAGAATATTATCTGTAGGAGCCCAATCAGGAATATGCAGATATTCAGCATGACAAATTTCTTTAAGAAAAAAATTTCAAGTCATCTTTTTTTGCATATCCAGCAAGTTGTGAGACATTATTTAATCGGACATCAATCAATTTTTTTCGATATTATTTTTTTCTTAAAAAAATTAAAAAAAAGTTTCTGCACTTTTTTTAGTAAATCCAATAGTATATAAATTTAAACTCATGATATGATCTTTATTACTCTAAACTGTAAACTGCAGCAATTAATTTATAGTGTAGCCCTTTATATAACTCTCCTAAACTTATGCAAAATATTCCCGAACTATAACTTATAGGGCATTCGTTTGGAGTAGGACCTCCTGACCCTGTTACAGGGAAGTCATATTGATATCCGTTATAACTAAAGGTTGCTCGAATACGAGTTCGAGTACCATTTGAATCAGTATTTGGATTTATATAAAAACTAATATTATTCACACTGAGAAGATATAAAGATGAGTTTGCATCTATCGCTTCCTGGTGGGTCAGAGCATAGTTAGAACCCCAAATATCTGAAGGAGCATCTAAATAATTATTTAGATCTACATTTTCATTATATAGCTGAATCCATTGTGTATTATCAATTTGATAATTTTCTGGTTGGTAATCATTTGGGGCGTGTTGAGAAAAATTTATTCTAACTTTCCTTAAAGTTTGACATCTCCACGGGGCACAAGTTGCTCCTTTATAAGTCAACCTAGCTTGGTCTTCTGTGATTGCCCCGTTAGTTTCATTATTATCGGAGACTGGGCGAATCCAATTGCCAGTCCTTATTTCTTTGCCTGCAATACAATAGTCACCATGTTTCCATGATTTAGCTAAAAATTAAAAATATCTTTTAGTAATAGTCATAATTTACATTTTTCCCAATTTTTTTATATTAACTAAATCATATTCCAAATTTTTTTATTATTGTAAATTTCTTTTTAAATAAATTATTTTTCTATTTTTCTTTCTCCCACTCCTTCAACAACCTCTTTACCGACACCGGATACGGTGTCTTCAATTCCTGCGCAAACAGCGACACCCTCAATTCTTCAATCATCCATTTAAACCCTGCAAGGCCGTCTGAAATGGGGAGGCCTTGTTTGATCAGGCTATCTTTTTTTCCTGCCACATTTGTTCCAGCTCTTGAATATCGGCCTCGCGGGCGGCGTCGCGGGCAGGGGTTGCCGCTGTATTTTTTTCGAGGCGCAGGGTCATGGCTTTGAGGTAGATGGGGAGGCGCGGCCATTGTGCCCATGGGGTATGGCTGGCGAAGCCGGGGGCAAGCAGGGTTTGCAGGCGTTGGCGCAGGAGCTGGGTGAGCGGGTGTTTGCCGAGTTTGCCGTTGAGTTCGGCGTAGGCGGCGGCGGTTTCCTGCAGGTAGCGGCTGAGGGCTTCTTTGACGGCGGGCAGGCGGTCGCGGGCGCGTTTGATTTGTTCTTTGAAGGCTTTTTCGTTGCGCGGCAGCTCGTCTTCGCCGATAAAGGCGCGGTCGCAGACGGCTTGGGTGAGGTCGTCGCGCAGGGTGTCGGCGTTGATGTGTTTGAGCAGCATGGCGGCTTTGGGTAAAAGCCTTGGATGCCTTTGTTCAAATCTTTTACCTGCTCTTTTAATTGCAGCTTCATCAATTCGATGACGCCTTGACGGTGTGCCTGCTCGGCGGCTTCGGTGGTGTCAAACAGGCGCAGGGCGATGCGGCCGTCTTTTTCTTTTTGCAGGCCAAGATAACCGAGTAGCTGTTGTTTGTCGCGTGCGAATTTGATGGATTCGGGCAGGGGTGCCGATGTCCCATGTGGTCACGTTGTCGCGCTCAAATTCTTGGGTGTTGTCGCGGAAGGTGACGGCGGCGGCTTAGCCGAGCTGTTGTTGCAATTCGTGCAGTTTGCGGTACGCTAGAAGCTCTTGTCCGCCGTCGTCGATAATGCGCAGGTTCAGATAGCAGTGTTCGGGCAATTCTTGCGCCGCCCATGCGTCTTGGTCGATTTGCTCGAGAATCCGCATATCGCTAAGCGCTTTTTGGCGATAAAGTGCGCCAACTGGGGAATAATGGTAGCTTGGCGGTCGGGATTGCTTTCGAGGAATTTGGTGATGAAATCGGGTACGGGCACGCAAATGCGGCGGATTTGCTTCGGCAGTGCTTTAATCAGCAGCTGGATTTTTTCGCGCAACATACCGGGCACCAGCCATTCGAGTGACGGCGCGTGCAGGCGGTTGAGGACGGTCAGCGGCACGGTCATGGTCACGCCGTCGAGCGGATGGTGCGGCTCGAAGCGGTAGGAAAGTTTGAACTTGCCGTCTGCGGTTTGCCAGAATTTGGGGAACTGCTCTTCGGTAATGTGCGCGGCGGCGTGTTGCATCAAATCGTCGCGGCTGAGGAATAGCAGGCGCGGATTGTCACGTTCGGCTGTTTTGAGCCAGGCTTCAAAGGTGCGGATATCGGCAAGGGGCAAAGGTTTCAGACGGCCTTTTTGAGATGCTGGCTGCTTTTTGGGTTTGGGGTCGTCTGAAACATTTTGTCGGTTGTGTACACTCGGTTCATGCTCGCGGTTGTCCGCATCGTTGGAATCCACGTGCGGAGCTTGCGTCACACGCCCTGCGTTGCGCTGGTTTGCTTGTCCGTTTTGATCGGCTGTCTTGTCCGACTGGGTTTGTCCGCCCTCTTCGCTTCCCCAAACGCCGCCCTTTCGCGTCTTTCCACACCAGCTCGGGCAGGCGTTCGTTATAAAACGCAAACAGGGCTTCGTCATCGACCAATACGTCTTGCTTGCGCGATTTGTGTTCGAGTTCGGTAATTTCTTTAATCAGCTTTTTATTGTGGGCAAAAAAGGCCGTCTGAAGATTGCTTTCCTGCGCCACCAATGCGCCGCGGATAAAGATTTCGCGCGCTTCTTCGGGCGCGACTTTGCCATAAGACACGGGGCGGCGCGGCAATACGGTCAGACCGTAAAGCGTCACGCGTTCGCTGGCGACGACTTCGCCGCGTTTTTGCTCCCAGTGCGGCTCGAAATAATGGTAGCGGACGAGGTGCGGCGCTTCCTGCTCGATCCATTCGGGCTGGATAACAGCGACGTCGCGCGCGTAAAGGCGCGTGGTTTCAACCAATTCTGCCGCCATCACCCATTTGGGTTTAGCTTTGAACAAGGCTGATGCAGGGAAAAGGTGGAAACGGCTGCCGCGCGCGCCGGTATAGTCGTTGCCGTCGGGCGATTTCATGCCGACGTTGGCGATAAGGCCGGTCAGTAGGGCGCGGTGGATTTGTTCGTAGCCGGCTTCTTTGGCGGCGCGGATTTGGGCGCGGTGTTGTTTCTTGTCCAGTTGTTTTTGTTTGAGTTTGGCCGCCAAATCTTGGTCGCCTTGGCTTTCAGACGGCCTTAATTGCTCTTGGGAAGGAGGTTGTCTAAACGCGGCTTCTTTGGTGGCCAAACCCATTTCAATCGCGGTTTGGGCAAGCTGGTGGTGCAGCTCGCGCCATTCGCGCATACGCAGGTGCGACAGGAAATATTGACGGCACCACTGCACCAGCTGCTTGTTGGACAAACCTTTATCACGCTCGCGCTGGAAACTGTCCCAAATATTCAAATAGGCAAGGAAGTCGGATTGCTTGTCGGTAAAACGCTCGTGCGCCTTGGCGGCGGCATCGCGCGCTTCCAACGGCCGCTCGCGCGGGTCTTGAATCGACAGCGCGGACGCAATCACCAATATTTCCGCCATGCAGTCGTGTTTCTTCGCCGCCAGCAAAATGCGCGCGATTTTTGGGTCGATGGGCAGGCGCGCCATTTGTTCGCCGAGTTTGGTCAGGCGGTAGCGCGTGTTGGCACCGATATGGCCCGAACTGTTTTGCAGGCCGTCTGAAACATTGGCTGGGTTGGATCGTGCATCCATGCCTGATCCGCGTACTTGGTTTTTTATATTTTGCATAGTCTTGTCGGTCGGGCATCTTCCCCGACATCATCTAAATTTGTCTTTATTGGTTTTCACGCCGCTTATTGCGGATAAACATATTCCGCCTTACCGTCGCGAATCTTCAAAGTCGCCCGCATCGCCTGTAATCAGGTTGCCCGTTACCGAGCCTTCGCTACAACCTGAAACCCAGCATATCGTAGCCCAGTGTGTGAATCAGGAAAGTGGAAAGTCGCTGATGGAAGGCAATCTCGCAAGGCGCAAAAAGCCTGGTTGGCGACCTGTTGCACGGCTTTATCCGGGCTGTACAACACCAGCGGCACGAGATAGCTGTCGGGCTGCACCGTGCCTTGATTGTAGGTATCCTGGCGCACATACTGGCCATGATCAGAGGTATAGGCAAACAGCCAGTTGCCGTCATGCCGCTTTTGCAGCTGCTCGAATACGGTTTGAATCATTTGGTCGGTTTTATGGATGGTGTTGTCGTACTTATCCACAATATTGGCTTCGCCGAATACTTTATCTTGAGGCTGCAACAATGCGCCGTATGGGACGTGCGAACCGCGTTGGTGCAACACAATAAAATGCTTGCCCTGCTGCAAGTTGATTTTGTCAAACAGCGGCAGCAGTTTCTCATCAGGCATATTGTCGCCGTTGCCGTAGCCAAGCTGCGTCGGCTGAATCAGATGGTCTATCCATTTCTTACCGATTAAGTTCAAAATCGCCATCTCGTTTTCAGCCTGCGCGCTGTAAAAATACGTTTCATAGCCCTGCTCTTTAGCGAGGCGGAACATATTGGTATCGCCGCTGCTGATTTGCTCGTAGCCGTTGGCATGCGGTATCGCATTAAAAAAGCTGGGCAGGGACACAGCCGTCATCAAAGCGGCAGAATAGCTTTGTTTCACAATCGGCTTAAATTCGGCTTGCGACAGCTGGGTCAAAAACGGCGAAGTTTCACGCCCGTAGCCAAACAATTTCAAATGCGCCGCGCTTTCGCTCTCGCCCATAATCAGGACGATATTTTGAACACTGCCTTGTCCGGTTTTGCTTGGCGCTGGCTGTTTGAACACAGGAATCTTGCTTAAATCAAACAACTGATATGGCAACACGCGCCCGATAAAATAGCCGAAGCTGAAATAATTGGCTTTAATACGGCTGTATGTCGGTTTGGGCGAAATACCGTGTTCCTGTGTCGTACTGAATGAACGTCCAAAAATCAGCAACATCGCCGCAGCGAACAATATATCGGCGGCAAAATGCGTCTTACGGCGGAACTTGGCAAGGCTGCAAAACAGCATGACTTCCGCCACACCCCACAACGCAGGCAGCCACAACTTATCCAACATCGACGCGCCCGCGCTGCCGACTTCGGTAATCTCTTTCAGCATCAGCCAATAATTGATGCCTGTCATCCAACTTTGATAAACCGCATAATGCACATTGTTGGCAATGATGCTGAGCGCGAAAAACAGCGCAATCAGCAACCGTGAAGCCTTATAACGCGCAAACAGATACAGCGCAGCAATCACAAATGTCAGCGCAAACGTTTCCGCAATTTTTGCCGCCGGCAGAGTTTCAATCCCGAATACAAAGCGATAGGCGATTTCGCTGGTAGTAAGTAGAGATGAATACAGAAAGAGAACGAAAAGGGATTTTTTCATAATAGGAAGTTCACAATAAAAGTTGCATGCCGGGTTTGGAGGGGCTCGGCAACTGTATTCTTTACAGCTATCTGTTTACAGATTATTTTTTAAAAAATGAGGTCGTCGGAAAAAGGTTTGTGGAGTTGATTAAGGGGGTGTTTTCAGACGACCTTACTTTTATTCAAAAATTAATGTAATTAAATATCTTTTTATATTTTTTTAGACGGAACGTGCATATTTTTTTATAATCAAACATACATAGCAGTCTTTTTATAGTGTGTATTTTTTATTCTCAAAATTTTTTTAAATAATTTTTCAACTTCATCTTCTGGAAGTTGGTTATTCCATATTCCCCAAGCAATCGCATCGTTTTTTTATATGTGTCTGAAATATTTTTCATCATCTAAAATTGATTGGATGGATGAATGATTATTTTTTTACAACGCCTATTTATTTCTTCAATAAAATGATCTAATTTCTCTTTTTGTTGGCGTTTTAGTACAGCTTCTTTATGTATATCAGAGCATATCCTACTAAATCCATAAATAGGAAAAATATTGCGTAGATGTTATACTATGTTTATCTATTAATTTTAGAAGTTGTGAATTTTCCTCTTCAATTATTTTGAAATAATTTGACATCATCTCTGATGTTGTTTGAAAGTTGTAGCTGATAGTTTTGGTTGAACCAATAGCAACCACTTTATCGCTATTATTCAAATTGTCCATATCTTCCGTAAAGTTAACTTTAATGTTGCCGCCAGTATAAATCTCTTTTGCTATAGATTGAAACTTACGCACATCCATAGCTGAGATTGGTAGCGTTAGTTCCGCAAGAGCTTTATAAATTTGTGAGAAGTTATCTGTTTTAATTTTATTAATACGGATAGTAGAGAATCCAGTTATATCAATATCATGCTCGACAATATCTTCATTGTTAGAGTCGGGTTCATATTCCACAAGCAAAAAATTCCTACGAATTTTATCGGCTGAAGGAGAGTTTGGATCTACATAAGTAAAGATAGTTTTTAAAATCTCTTTGATATTTTCGTCGCCAACGTTATATCCGAGAAATATGATAGGATTGTGAATAAATAACGATAATAATTGAGCCCTAATAAGCTCATATTTTTCTTTAAATTTATCATAATCCTTTTTGGTGATAATAATTTTTGATGGATCGTCAATGCAGCCATGTATTTTTGTATACTGAACCATAAGGATTGCTTAGAAGAATATCATTGCCAATTAGTGGGTTAAATTCAAAAAAATATCTTGGGCTAATTTGTCATAATTTGTTGTAATGATTGATCCTACGTTTTTCCTTGCTTTTTTTAATTCTGATAATTCTGTATTTGAATTATCCTTATAGTTTAATTGTGAGAGCAAGGTGGATATATAAATCTTAAACCTACTCAAGGTATTTCCTGCTCTTATGTTTTCAAAGAACCTATCATTTATTTCTTTAAATCTACCATCAGGTTCATTTTCTAAAGCTTTATCAAATCTGCTTTGTAAGTCCTCTGCAATCTCTTCATATTGAAATTTACCATCTTCATAATGTCGTGATTTGATGTTCAAATATTCTCTATCATCTCCAAACAAATCTATTGCAATTTGAGATAATAGTCCATCCCAAGTATATGAATTATCTAGGTATCTCAAGCTCATGCCTGTTCCGATAAAGAGCACAGGATGGTTGGTGTAGTTAGACATAAATTCTTTTATATTCATTGTATTAATCCCTAATAATAGTGACAATAAGGTTCTCGTTGGGCATAAACGCCCGAGCTGCCTGTTTTCAGACGACCTCCACCGCCCCCAATTCCAGCAATACCTGAAAACCGTCATTGATATACCGCGAATCGGGCATTTCTAAAAATGGGAATGCTGCTACGTCGCCCAGGTTCAGCGATGCCATGCGCAGGATGACGGCGGCGAGGTTGCTGCGGACGATTTCGGGGTCGGTGAATTTGGGGCGGCTGTTGAAATCTTCTTCTGAAAACAGTCGGATACATACGCCTGCGGAGACGCGGCCGCAGCGGCCGGAGCGTTGGCGTGCGGCGGCTTGGGAGATTTTTTCGACATGAAGCTGCTCCACTTTCGCCCGTGCGGAATAGCGTTTGACGCGCGCGAGGCCGGTATCGATGACGTATTTGATACCCGGCACGGTGAGCGAGGTTTCGGCGACGTTGGTCGCCAACACGATGCGGCGCTTCGCGCCTGAAGGGTGGAAGATTTTATGCTGTTCGGCGTGCGACAGGCGTGCGAACAGGGGCAGGATTTCGTCATTGCGGCGCAGCGTGGATTTGCGCAGGGCTTCGGCGGCTTCACGGATTTCGCGTTCGCCCGGCAGGAACACCAAAATATCGCCTTCGCCATATCGTGCCAATTCGTCGGCTGCATCGACAATCGCGTCGGTCAGCTCGACTTCTGCGTCGTCTTCGTCTTTGCTGGTCAGCGGTCGGTAGAGGATTTCAACAGGATAGGTACGTCCACTTACTTCTAAAACAGGCGCGCCGTTGAAGTGTTGGGAGAAGCGTTCTGCATCTATCGTTGCCGAGGTGATGATGACTTTCAAATCGAGGCGGCGCGGCAGCAGCTGTTTCAAATAGCCCAAGAGGAAGTCGATGTTCAGGCTGCGTTCGTGCGCTTCGTCGATGATAATCGTGTCGTAGGCGGCGAGATAACGGTCGGTCTGGGTTTCCGCCAACAGGATGCCGTCGGTCATCAGCTTGACGCAGGCATCGCGCGAGGTGTGGTCGGTAAAGCGTACTTTATAGCCGACCGCGCTGCCGATTTCGGATTTCAGCTCTTCAGCAATCCGCTCCGCCACGGAACGCGCGGCCAAACGGCGCGGCTGGGTATGCCCGATCAATCCTGCCGCCCCGCGTCCGAGTTCCAAACAAATCTTGGGCAACTGCGTGGTTTTGCCCGAACCTAGTTTTCACTGCAAATAATCGTTACCTGATTCTCGGCAATGGCTTTTTTGATTTCGTCGAGTTTTTCGTGAACGGGCAGCGTGTTGTCAAATTCGGGCTTGGGCAGTTTGGACAGGCGTTGCAGATAGAGGTCGTGCGATTTTTTATATTTTTCCTCAACCTTGGCCAAGCCGCCGTATTTATTGGGGTTTTTAAAGGCAGATCGCAGAAAATGGCGGTCTTTAGAGAGGGTTTGGGCGAAATCGGGATGCGGCATGATGGTGCAATGAATTAAATAATGTGAAAAGAATGGAATTATAGCAAAAGGCCGTCTGAAACTTGCTTGCTTTCAAGTTTCAGACGGCCTTTGTATGGATAAACCGTTTTAGTCGGCGGCGTGCCAAGGTTTTTGCATACCGGCGTGGAAACTCGGTTTTTCTCCGCCCCACAAGGTGTCGATATCGTAGAAGTCGCGCACGGCAGGGAGCATGACGTGGACAACGAGGTCGCCTGCGTCAACAAGCGTCCATTCGCCGCTGTCGCCTTCGGTGCTGAGAATTTCGAAACCGGCTTCTTTCAAATCGACGGCAACGTTGTTTGCCAGTGCTTTGACTTGGCGTGTGCTGTCGCCACTGGCAATAATCATGCGGGCGAACAGGGAGGTTTTGTCTTGGGTTTCCAAAACAGAGATGTCTTTAGCTTTGATGTCTTCAAGGGCGTTTACAGCCACTTCGACCATTTTTTGCAGGTCTTGCAATTCTTGTTCGTTCATTATTTTCCTAGTTGAAATGTTTTCAGACGGCATTATAGCTTATCTGCCTGAATAAACGCTATTTTTCATAGAGTTTGTGTTGGCGGATGTATTGGGCGACGGGTTGCGGCAGGCCGTCTGAATGGTGCGTTTTGGCGAGATCGGCTCGGATTTGGGTGGAGCTGGTGTTGTGCAGCGGCGCGTTGAGGATGCGGACGCTGCCGTTTTGCAGTGCTTCGCCGAGCCATGCGTGCAATTCGCGCGGGGTTTTGTTGAGGTTGTCGCCTTGTCGCATGGCGATGGCGATATGGGTCTGGCGCACGAGGGTTTGCCATTTTTTCCATGTGTGCAGCTGCATCAGGCTGTCGCTGCCCATCAGCCACCACAGTTGCGCACCGGGAAATTGCTGGCGGAAGATTTGGACGGTGTCAAACGTATAAGTCGCGCCGTCGCGGACGATGTCGCAGTCGCTGGCGGCGAATTTCGGCTCGTCAGCAATGGCGAGTTCAACCATATTGAGGCGCTCTTGTGCTAGGCGTGCGCGTGCTGTCTTTGTGGTACGGGTCGCCTGCTTTAGCAGGGAAGACGACGAGATCCAAACCGATTTCGTCGGCGAAGGCGCGGGCGATGTGGAGGTGGCCGTTGTGGATGGGGTCAAACGTGCCGCCGAATAATCCGATGTTTTTCATTTCGTGGTGGTGTCTGCGTTAGATGTTTTGGCCGTCTGAAGCAGGCAGGTCGCCGTCAACAATCAGGTTGAGCTTGCCTGTGGTCGGGTGGATGACCAGGCCGTGGACGGCGATGTTGTCGGGCATCAGCGGATGTTTGCGAATCAGCTCGACGGTATGGCGCACGCTGTCTTCGACATCGTCAAAACCGGTCAGCCAGCCGTCCAAATCGATACCGGCGTTGCGCAGGGTTTCGATGCGGTCGTCGGGGATATTGCTGTCGTGTACGCGCTGGAGGAACTCTTCGGCGTGTAGTCCGCGCATACCGCAGTCGTGGTGGGCAATGACCATGATTTCTTTGACTTTGAGTTCAAATACGGCCACCAACAAACTGCGCATCACCGAACCCCAAGGGTGGGTCACCAGCGCGCCGGCGTTTTTGATGAGCTTGGCATCGCCGTTTTTCAAGCCCAAGGCATTGGGCAGCAATTCGATAATGCGTGCGTCCATGCAGGAAAGAATAGCCAGCTCGCGGCCGGGGTATTTGTCGGTGAAATATTTTTCGTACTCTCCCGATTCAACGAAATGTTGGTTGTAGGAAAGGATATCGGTCAATTCACTCATGATGATGTGCTCGTTTCGGATGGTTTACTCTATTATAGCGGTTTTCAGGGGGTATGGTTGTTTTTGCAAATTCGCCGTAAACGGCTAAAAATCGACGTATCTTTAGTTCTTTTTGGAGGATGTGCCATGTCTCAGTCTTTCCGTTTTGAACAAGTATTCACCCCCGATATCCACGACGCATTGTGGGATTGGGCGCAAACAAGCTATGGCGCATCCGACGATTGGTGCATTCTGTATCTCAACGGCCTGCCTTTAGGCCGTCTGAACCCGTTATGGCGCGAACGCCTCGGGCAAGATTGGACAGGCAGGCAGTCGACCCTTTCAGACGGCCTGAATTTGGAAACAGACAGCTGGACTCAGATGGGCGACAGTTTGCAAACGCTGGCGCAACAATGGCGCGATTGCGGTTGGCTCAAAGGTTGGCGCGGTGAAAAGTTTGACATCTGCGACCAGGCAGGCAAGCCTTTATGCGCACTCGAACGCGCCGCCTTCCGTCCGTTCGGCCTAATGAGCCAGGCAGTGCATTTGAACGGATTAGTCGAAACAGAAGACGGTCTGCGCTTTTGGATAGGCCGCCGCAGTCCGCACAAAGCCGTCGATCCGAACAAACTCGATAATCTGACCGGAGGCGGCATCAGCAGCGGCGAGAGGCCGTCTGAAGCCGTCTGCCGCGAAGGCGAAGAAGAAGCAGGCATTCCCGCTTCGTTAACACCCCATATCCGACCGACCGCCCAAATATATAGTTTGCGCCCCGTTAATCGCGGTGTCCACAACGAAATCCTGTATATCTTCGACATCGTCCTGCCCGAAGGCTTCCAACCCGCCAACCAAGACGGCGAAGTCGCCGGTTTTGAGCTGATGGACATCCCCACCCTGCTCGATGCCATGTTAGGAGGACACATGATGCACGATGCCCAGCTGGTCACGATCGAAGCCTGCCGTCGATACGGCCTAATCGACCCTAAACATCCGCTGTCCGCATGGCTCGACAGCATCCGTTGCCGACCCCATTTTTAAAGGCCGTCTGAAACCATGTTGCAACTCAAAAACATCAACAAACGCTTCGGCAGCAAAACCGTTGCCCAAGACATCAACCTAAACGTCGAAGCAGGAGAAATCCTCGCCGTACTCGGCCGCTCCGGCTGCGGCAAATCCACCCTGCTCAAAACCATCGTCGGCCTGGTGCGCCCCGACAGCGGCGAAGTCTGGCTCAACGGCGACAACATCACCGACATGCCGTCTGAAAAACGCAATATCTCGCTGATGTTTCAAGACTACGCCCTTTTGCCGCATTTAACCGCCCTCGACAATGTCGGCTTCGGCCTCAAAATGCGCCGTCTGCCCAAAACCGACATCGAAGAACAATCCATGCAGGCCTTGCGCGACATCGGCTTGGAACACGAAGCGCAACGCAAACCCGAAAGCCTCTCCGGCGGCGAACAGCAACGCCTCGCCCTCGCGCGCGCCTTAATCACGCGACCGTCGCTGTTGCTCTTGGACGAAGCCTTCTCCAGCCTCGACACCCACCTGCGCCACCACCTGCGCACCCTGACCGCCGAACGCATCCGCAGTCAAAACATCCCCGCCATCCTCGTGACCCACTCCGCCGAGGAAGCCTGCACCATGGCCGACACCATCGCCATCATGCACGAAGGCCGCATCCTCCAACACGGCACGCCGGAAACCCTTATCCGCCGCCCCGTCAACGCCCAAGCCGCACTGCTACTTGGTTTGGCCAACACCGGCGACACACGCTACATTCCCCAACACGCCATCCGATTCGACCCAAACGGCACAGCCGTCCGCATCAGCGAAGCCGTCCCCCTCGCCGAAGGCACACGCCTTACCCTCGCCCATCCGCAATACGGCGATTTGATTTGGTATCCCCACGCCGACCACAATGCAGACAAACCGCAAACCGGACAGGAAATCCGCATCAGCGTGGATGAAAATCAGATCGTTTGGTTTGATTGAATGTGATGGATTGAGAAAAAGAAAAAGGCCGTCTGAAAGAGCAGTTTCAGACGGCCTTTTGGTAGCTTGGGTTGCAAACCCAACATAAAACAGATGATTTAACGGTTTTGTTGAGCCTTGACCTAACCTACGCTTGCTTACTCTTCTATCCAATCATTGATTAAATCAGGATTTTTTTCTTCAATAGCCTGATTTATCCGCTTCATTGCTTCTTTTTTTCTAATTGCAGCCTGAGATGATTCAACCAAAATATCATAAAGGTCTTTAATTTCTGATTTACATGAGAAATCATAAGGCAAATCAAAAATTTCAAATTTATTGAGGAAACGACGCAATTTATGTCCGTCGTTTTCATCCAAATCTTTCCTTAATTTCGCCAGCCTGTCTTCAAAAACCATTGAAGCTTTTTTACTGGTTGGCTTGATAATTCCCTGTTCCAGCAGTAATTGGTATTGCTCAAAAATTTCATGTTCTTTGCGAGCAAGCTGCATACGAACAGAATCTTCAAGCCACTGGTAAAATTTATTTAAATCTGCATTGTTCTTAGTAACTTGAATCATACTTTTGGGCACCCAATGTCCGAGATATGTTTCGATTCCTTTTCGTCGTAAATTTTTTAATTCTTCAGCTTCTGCGCTATCTACGAAACTATCAAATTGAAGAAATTGTTTGCTGATTGTCTCTGCATCAATGTCAAACCCCATGCTTTTTAATTGCTCTGAGCCAATTTCCCGCCTTCCTTGCTCTGTTAATTCATAGCGGATAGCAAAATATTGCTGCAAGGTTTGCTGCCATTTATGAACAAATCTCCCTTGTGAAACAAGGGAATATTGAAAAGTATAAGAATCTAACTTGTAAGCAGAAAAATCTTGAAGCAAGCAAACGGGAAGCTCTTGTAGGCTCTCAATAAAATTGTAAATATCGTTCAAGTTGCTACTGAGCATACCAGTCTCGTGATTGCCTCCTTTGTTTGCAAACAAACCGGCAGAGGTAAAATTGCTTGAACCGACAAAAAGAGCACCATTCGGTTCATCAAAGTTGTCAATAAGTGCTAATGCCTTTGTATGGAACAAGTTTTCAGACTCTACAACATGAAAAGACACTTGCTCATCCTCAAACAGTCTTGCCAATGGCTTAAGCAGTTTGGTTTCAATAATAGGCGTGGATAGTTTTACTACTTGTCGGGCATCAATATAAAAATTCACTTCGTAAATTTTTATATCGTTCATCAACTCCTTAACAAATTCCACTAGTTTGCTGAGCCCTTTTTCATCAGGCAGATAACAGCTTGCAATGTACAAGCCGTATTTCTTGCGTTTGTCGATTACTTCATTTAATCGGTTGATTAAAGAACTGGATTTTCCTTTTTTCTGGTTAAAGAAAACTTGTGTTTCAAACATTTTTGACTCCCCCGAAGGGTTAAAATAAGGCAGCCTGAAACCTATTCCACAATTTTCAGGCTGCCTTTTACAACCAAACAATACTACCCTTTCAACTTCGCCAACTGATTTTGAACTTTCGCCATTTTATCTTCCAATTCCGCCAAATCGGCTTTGTCTTTTTCCACCAGATGCGCGGGGGCTTTGTCGGTGTAGCCGGGTTTGGACAGTTTGGCGTTGAGTTTGTCCAAGGCTTTTTGCAGCTTCTCGGCTTCTTTGCTCAAACGAGCGGTTTCGGCAGCTTTGTCGATTTCGACTTTCAGCATCAGGCGCGCGCCGTTGCAGACGGCGACAGGGGCATCTTCCGCTTCGGGCAGGCTGTCCACCAGCTTGGCTTCGGTCAGTCGGGTCAACGACGGCAGGTATTTGAGCAGGCCTTCGAGTTCTGCGCTGCCTTCGACAAAGAGCGGTGCTTTGACGTTTGGCGCGATACCCATTTCGCCGCGCAGTTTGCGCACTTCTTCCACCAAGTCTTTCAATGCGGCCATTTTGTCGAAGGCCGTCTGAACGATTTTTTCTTTATCGGCTTGCGGATAGGCGGCCAACATGATGCTGTCGGCGGTTTTGGCATTCGCCAGAGGCGCAACAACCTGCCACAACTCTTCGGTAATGAAAGGCATGATTGGGTGCAGCAGGCGCAGGATGGTTTCGAGTACGCGCACGAGGGTGCGGCGTGTGGTGCGCTGGGTTGTCGGGCGATGGGTTTTGGATTTGCACTTTTGCCAGCTCGATGTACCAGTCGCAATATTCGTTCCACACAAATTCGTACAGCGTTTGCGCGGCAAGGTCGAAGCGGTAGGTTTCAAAGGCTTCGGCAACGGCGGCTTCAGCTTGTTGCAGTTTGCCGATAATCCATTGGTCGGCGAAGGTAAACGCCAACGGTCGCATTTCGTCTTGACCGCAGTCTTTGTCTTCGGTGTTCATCAACACGAAGTTGGTGGCGTTCCACAATTTATTGCAGAAGTTGCGGTAGCCTTCGGCGCGTTTGAAGTCGAAGTTGACGCTGCGGCCGAGGCTGGCGTAGCTCGCCATGGTGAAGCGTAATGCGTCCGCGCCCATGCTCGGAATGCCTTCGGGGAAGAGTTTTTTGGTTGCTTCTTCCACTTTCGGCGCAGTTTCGGGTTTGCGCAGGCCGGTGGTACGTTTTACCAGCAGTTTTTCCAAGTCGATGCCGTCGATCAAATCCACAGGGTCGATGACGTTGCCTTCGGATTTGGACATTTTTTTGCCTTCGTGGTCGCGCACGATGCCGTGGATGTACACGTCTTTAAACGGCACTTTGCCGGTGAAGTGGGTGGTCATCATAATCATGCGCGCCACCCAGAAGAAGATGATTTCGTAGCCGGTGACCAAGACGTTGGACGGCAGGAAGGCTTTGAGTTCATCAGTTTCAGACGGCCAGCCGAGCGTGGAGAACGGCACGAGCGCGGAGGAGAACCATGTGTCCAATACGTCTTCTTCGCGGGTCAAACCGGTTTTGCCGGCTTGTTTTTCGGCTTCCGCCTGATTGCGGGCGACGTAAACATTGCCTGCTTCGTCGTACCATGCAGGGATTTGATGCCCCCACCACAGTTGGCGCGAGATACACCAGTCTTGGATGTTGTTCATCCATTGGTTGTAGGTGTTGACCCAGTTTTCAGGGATAAAGCGCACTGCGCCGCTATCAACGGCTTTTTTGGCTTTGTCGGCAAGGCTTAAGCCTTTGAATTCGCTGTCAGGCTCGCCGCCGTTTGGCGTGGCGGACATGGCGACAAACCATTGGCTGGTCAGCATCGGCTCAATCACCGAACCTGTACGGTCACCTTTCGGCGTCATCAGCGTGTGCGGTTTGATTTCAACCAAGAAGCCTTGTTCCTGCAAATCGGCAACCATTTGTTTGCGCGCGGCAAAGCGGTCTAAGCCTGCGTATTTTTCAGGCAGGGCAAAACCTTGTTGCGCTTCGCCTTTGAAGTTGAACACTTCGGCGTTTGCCAACACTTTGGCTTCCAAATCGAACACATTAATCAGGCGCGTGTCGTGGCGTTTGCCGACTTCGTAGTCGTTGAAGTCGTGCGCAGGCGTGATTTTCACGCAGCCGGTGCCGAAGTCTTTTTCAACGTATTCGTCAGCAATCACGGGGATGGTGCGGCCGGTCAGCGGCAGGATTAATTCTTTGCCGATTAAGTGGGTGTAACGTTCGTCTTCAGGATTGACGGCTACGGCCACGTCGCCCAGCAGCGTTTCGGGACGGGTAGTCGCCACGATCACGGCTTCGGCAGGATTGTCCGCCAGCGGATAGCGGATGTGCCACATAGAGCCTTGTTCTTCCACGCTTTCCACTTCCAAATCAGACACTGCGGTACCCAATACCGGATCCCAGTTCACCAAGCGTTTGCCGCGGTAAATCAAGCCTTGCTCAAACAGGCGCACGAACACTTCGGTCACGGTTTCGGCGCGCACGTCGTCCATCGTGAAATACTCGCGCGTCCAGTCGGCAGAGCAGCCCACGCGGCGCATTTGTTGGGTAATCGTACCGCCGGAAACTTCTTTCCATTCCCACACTTTTTCCAAGAATTTTTCGCGGCCCAAGTCATGACGGGACACGTTTTGCGCGGCAAGCTGACGTTCAACTACGATTTGCGTGGCGATGCCCGCGTGGTCGGTGCCAGGAATCCAGGCGGTATTGCAGCCTTTCATGCGGTAGTAGCGGGTCAGGCCGTCCATGATGGTTTGGTTGAAGGCATGGCCCATGTGCAGCGTGCCGGTTACATTGGGCGGCGGCAGTTGGATGGAGAAAGACGGTTTCGTCAAATCCATATCAGGCTGGAAATAGCCCTGCTCTTCCCAGTTTTGATAATGTTTGGATTCGATTTCGGCTGGATTGTATTTGTCTAACATGATGGAACTTTGTGAAATTAAGGTTATTTTTGATGTGCGGATTATAACGCAAAAAGGCCGTCTGAATCATTTCAGACGGCCTTTGGCATACGGGTTTTAAAAATGGAACAATACCAGGCTGACGGCAATCACCGCCATACCCGTTGTCAGGCCGTAAACGGTTTCATGGCCGTCTGAATAGCGTTTGGCGGCCGGCAGCAGCTCGTCCAACGCCAAAAACACCATCACACCGGCTATCACGCCAAACACCGAACCAAATACGGCAGGCGATAAAAACGGCTGTAAAACCAAATAGCCCAAAGCCGCACCCAAAGGCTCGGCCAAGCCGGATAACAGACACGCCCATACCGTTTTCTTACGGCTTCGGGTGGCAAAATAAACCGGCGCGGCGATTGAAATGCCCTCCGGAATATTATGGATGGCAATCGCCAAGGCCAAAGGCATCCCGACCGCCGGATTTTTCCAAAGTGGCAAAAAAACGTCGCCAAACCTTCGGGGAAATTGTGCGCAGTAATCGCAAACGCCGCCATCATGCCGACTCGCGCGATGTGGCGGCGTTTACTTTCTTGAAACGACGGGTCTTGCGCGTCTAAAGTTTCATGCGGGTTCGGCACCAGGCGGTCAATCAGCGCGATGCCGCCCATACCGGCCAAAAATGCCATGGTCGCCGCCGCAAACGCGTGGTCTTTATCATAAATTTCAGCGAACGCCTCGCTGGATTTACTGAAAATCTCCGTCAGGGAAACATACACCATCGCACCGCTAAGCAAAATGCCAAACCAAACAACAACACGCGCGGATTGGGCGTTTTTGGAAAACATTACCAAGTCAGCGCCTAATACGGTAAACAAAACCCGAGCGCCAACGTGATGGAAAAAGGCAACGGCCAAATTGGACATCGAAAAAAATCGGGCATGAGAAAACCTGCGCTAAAAAGCTGGGACAGGTTCAGACTAACACTTTTTTTAATGCATATGATAATAGTTATTATTTATTTTTATTGATTGGATACACGGATTTTTTTGAAACATAAGGCCGTCTGAAAAAAATGATTTTTCAGACGGCCCTTAAGTTTGAAATGTCACTAAACCTTATCGCTTTCCAGCTTAAGCCTGATAGCGCGACAGGCTCAAATCGTCGCTTCGGATTTCGGTGTCTTTGCCGCTCACGATATCGGCAGTTAATTTTGCCGAACCCAGCGACATGGTCCAGCCCAAAGTGCCGTGGCCGGTATTTAGGAATAAGTTTTCAAAGCGGGTGCGCCCGATTAACGGCGTGCTGTCGGGCGTCATCGGTCTGAGGCCGCTCCAGAACAATGCCTGATTCAAGTCGACGCCTTCGGGGAATAAATCGTTGACGACCAAAGCCAATGTTTCGCGGCGTTTTTCGGGCAGTTTGATTTCGTAGCCGGATAATTCCGCCATGCCGCCGACACGGATTCTGTTGTCAAAGCGTGTGATGGCGACTTTGTAGCTTTCATCCAAAACAGTGGACACCGGTGCGCCGTCGGAATTTGTGACCGGCAGGGTCAAGGAATAGCCTTTGACGGGATAAATCGGCAGATTGAGATCCAACTGCGCCAACACAGTCCTGCTGAAGCAGCCGAGCGCGCAGACAACGGCATCTGCTTCAAACCGCCCTGTTTCGGTTTCAACGGCTTTGATGCGCAGTCCGTTGTGGTCGATGCGGCTGATGGTTTGGTTGAAATGAAACTGTACGCCCTTTTCCTGACACAATTTGTATAGATTTTCGGTAAACAGATGGCAGTCGCCGGTCGCGTCTGCAGGCAGGTGCAGGTAGCAAGCAATTTTGGCGGTAACGCGTGCCAGCGCAGGCTCAAACTCTGCGCATTCTTCGGGTTTCAGACGGCGGTACGGCACGCCGTAGCGTTCCAAAACGGCAATGTCTTGTTCTGCCGCTTCAACTTCTTTAGCCTGGCGGAAAATCTGCAACGTCCCTTTTTTACGCCCTTCAAAATTCATGCCGGTTTGCGCTTCAAAACGGCGGAACATTTCACGGCTGTATTCGGAAATCCTGACCATGCGCTCTTTATTGATTTGATAGCGCGTCGCCGTGCAGTTTTTGCGAGCATTTGCCACAGCCATTCGATTTGATACGAGGCGCCGTCAGGGCGGAACAGCAAAGGCGGATGGCTTTTAAACAGCCATTTCAGTGCTTTGGTCGGGATACCGGGAGCAGCCCACGGCGTGGTATAGCCGTAAGAAAGTTGGCCTGCATTGGCAAAACTGGTTTCCATCGCCACGCCCTCGGCGCGGTCGATGACCGTTACCTCATGTCCGGCCTCTGCCAGATACCACGCGGAAGATACGCCGGCCACACCAGCACCTAAAACAAGCACTTTCATTTTTCTCCTCCTCTGACTTTTTTCAAAACAAACTTAATATACATCAGGCCGTCTGAATGTTCAGGTTCAGACGGCCTTGGACATTAATGCGGCAATTCGCCGTTTTTGATTTTTTGTTTGAAGTCGCGTGTTTCATTGACGATGACTTTCGCCATCAACAAAAGCGCAATCAGGTTAGGCAATGCCATCAAGCCGTTGAATGTGTCCGAAGCCAGCCACACCAAATCAAGGCTCAACACGGTTCCCAGCATAACCGAAGAAACATAACCGACGCGGTACAAACCGGCAAACTTCTCGCCGAAAACGTAAACTGCGCATTTCTCACCGTAATAACACCAGCCGAGAATGGTTGAGTAGGCAAAGAAAATCAGGCCGATGGTGACAATCCAGCCGCCGATGCCGGGCGGCATTTTTTTGGAAAGTGACGGTTGTCAGCGCCGCGCCGCTCAATTCAGGTTTCACAAACTCGCCGCCTGCACCGAGCAGACCCATGACCAACACGATGCCGGTAATCGAGCAGACAACGATGGTGTCCAAAAAAGTACCGGTCATGGAAACCAAAGCCTGACGGACGGGGTGGTCGGTTTTCGCGGCGGCGGCTGCAATCGGCGCAGAACCCATACCCGCCTCGTTGGAGAATACGTCGCGCGCCACACCGTAACGGATGACCGTACCGATGGCGCCGCCTGCCACGGCCTGTGCGCTAAACGCATCGGAGAAAATCAGTTTGACGGCGGGCATCAGTGCGTCAGAATTCACGACAATAATGGAAATACCGCCCACTACATAAAACACTGCCATGGCTGGCACGATAAAAGACGCGGCTTTGGCGATGCCCCTAATGCTGCCCAAAAGCACAATGGCCGTTAATACGGTCAATATCACGCTAAGTGTAGGCAGGGTTCGACACCGAAGCTGGTTTGTACTGCCTGCGCAACCGAGTTGGACTGCACCGAGCTGCCGATACCGAATGAAGCGAATGTGCCGAACAGCGCAAATGCGACGGCCATCCATTTCCAGTTTTTGCCCAAGCCTTTTTCGATGTAATACATCGGGCCGCCGGACATTTCGCCTTTGGAATTGGTGACGCGGTATTTCACCGCCAACACGCCCTCGCCGTATTTGGTGGCCATGCCGAAAATGGCGGTCATCCACATCCAAAATACCGCGCCCGGGTAGCCAAGTTTACCACCGCAGTCGCTACCGCAAGCGATGTTGCCCGTGCCGATGGTGGCAGACAGAGCGGTCATCAACAGCGCGAAATGGGAAATATCGCCTTCGTGGTCTTCACCGTCTTCATGCTTCTTTGACGGCACAAACGCCTGTTTCAGCGCATAACCCAACATGGTGAACTGCAAGCCTTTCAGCAAAACGGTCAGCAAAATGCCCGTACCGACCAGCGAGCATCAACATAATAGGTCCCCAGACCCAGTCGCTGATGGTTTCGAAAAAAAGGCTTTGAGATTGTCTAAAAAAATTGCATGGCTTTCTCCTTTGTCTGTTTTTATTTTTTTATGCACTACTTTTTTTGTAGTGTCATGTAATTTCAGCACAGAATATTCAATAAGACAATATCTTTCTTTTTAAAAAGATTTTTGAGGTTTTACCCTAAAAAGATATCTATTTAGACCGACCAGATTGTTTACAATCCGCTAAAAATAAAGGCTGTAGCCGAGATAAAATGCCAAATGAAAGCTAATCAACCATCAATTAAAACTGCAACAATTAAAATGACACAATCGACAAATGGCACATTATTGAAAAATACAAACACGCAAATCTTGTTTAAAAAAAGCCTCAAGCCGTCTGAAAGATGGTTTTCAGACGGCCTGAGGCTTTTTAATTATATTGATAAAGTCAAGTTGATGGATGTTGCCCAAGCAACTGAGCCAACAGTCGGGCAAAGCGTTCCGTTGCGCCTTCGCTGGTGTGCAAATACAGGGCGGGTTCGATGAGTTCCAACTCATTGAGCAGGAAGGTGTCGCCGACCAATGTACCGTCCACTCGGGCGTAAACCGGCATTTGCGGCAAAGCAACCAGTACGTCTTGCGCGGCACGGACGGCAAACTCGGGCGGCTCGATACCGAACACCGACACGCCATAGGCCGAGTTGGCGCGCCATTCGCCTTGCGGCGGCTGACGGCGCACGGCATGGCTGAATGCGCCGTTGAAAAACACCAGCGAGGTTTCGCCTGCTGTTTCGATTTCGTGAATATAAGGTTGAACAATCATGCCTTGCGGATAATCCACCATGTTCACGTCCAATGCCTCCGTACAAACTTTGACTACCCCTTTGCCGCTCTGCCCGAATGCCGGCTTGATGACTGCTTCCGTCCAGCCTTGTTGATTCAGGATATCGGCCAATGCGGCTTTTTGCGGCGGAACGAACACGCTGGGAATCACTCGCGCGCCGCGCGCCGCCAAATCACATAAATAAGTCTTTTCCATATTCCAAGCCATCAGCTCGGGCGGATTGATAAAACGCTGTCCCGCCTGCCCGGCATGCTCCAGCCATTGGCGGAAGGCTTCGGGTTCGGCGGCATAATCCCATGCACACAAAGGCAGTAAAAACGGCGCGGACGGATGGTTTTGCCACGCATCAAATACGGTTTTCACGCCCATGGTTTCCAAGCATGCCGCCAATGTTTTCAGGTTGTCCGACGGTTCGGGATAGGTTTGGCAGGTAATGAGTGCCAAAACGGTTTGCTCGGTCATGGTTGCCGCCTCATTGCTAAAACCAAAATTATATAGCAAAATCAAACCAAAAGATTTTTCAGACGGCCTGATACATGAGGCCGATTCTGATAAAATGGTCTCCCCTTTTTTCGTCGGAACATGCTCATGAAATCTGCCCACGTCCTTGTCTGGTTCCATGCGCAACCTCCGCCTGCACGACAATGCTGCGCTTAATGCCGCCGTTGCAAGCGGTTTGCCCATTGCCTGCGTCTGGGTCAGCCAAAGGCCGTCTGAAAACCACAATCCGCGTCAAAGCCTGTTCCATTATCAAGCCGCGCAAGAGCTACATACCCGTCTGGCGGCGCACCATATTCCTTTATATGTCGTCGCCTCCGACGAAGACCTCCTCCCCTTGGCTGCTGCGCTCAATGCCCATACCGTCATCACAGACGAAGCCTACACCGAAGCCGAAATCCGCCAAGACAACCGCCTCTGGCACAATTTCGACCGAGCAGGCATTGCCCTGCAACACGCCAACGACCGCGGCATTTTGGCCAAATTCCCCCTCATGGATGCCAACGGCCTGCCCTACACCGATTTTGCCGCCTATAAACAAGCATGGTTGCAGGCTTATTCAGGACAAAGGCCGTCTGAAACCGAATTGCCTGTTCAAACCGGACAAAACGTTCCACTGTTTCCAGCCTATACCGGCGCGGTATTGCCTGCCTATCAACAGGGCGGCAAAAACCGCGACCTTTAACGCAATGGCACGCGTTCAAACAGAATTTGGTTCACTACCCGATTACCCAAAATTTTTCCGGCACGAAAAAAACACCAGCCTCCTCAATGCCTACCTGTCCGCAGGCTGCATTTCACCGCGCCTGCTGGCCGCCGAAGGCTTGGCACACCGACATTTCGAATGGCTGGACAAGCTTATTTTCCGTGACTACTGCTACCAGCTCGCCTACCACCGTCGCCTACCCGAAACAACCGATGCTCGCTCCGGTACGCGAATACTGGCGACACGGCCAAACCCAGCGTACCCATCATCGACGCCTCCATCCGCGACCTCGAAGCCACTAAAGCCACTTACACCCCGTTCTCCAGCAACTGTGCGCTCACTATTTCTGTCATGCGCTCAACTTCGACCCCAACCAAGGCATCGCGTGGACAGCCTCCGTCCAAACCGGCACCGACCCCGCGCTCAACCAAGCCAACTGGCACCTCGCCGCACAAGACATGGCCACCGTCCGCTATGCCCACAGTTCGCATCAAATCGATCCCGACGGCAGCTACATCCGCAGTTACATCCCCGAATTGGCACATCTGCCGTCCACCCTCATCCACACGCCGTGGGTACCGCCGATGACATCGACACACACGGCTACCCCTTTCCCAAGGCCGTCTGAAACCTGCGTTCACACCAAAAAACCACACTAAATACAGCTGAAAAACGTTCAAACAAAATATTTTGGTTTCAGACGGCCAAACAGATTGAATAGCCAAGATTTACACGGTAAACTTACGTCATTAAAAAATTTTATTATTTCATGACAATGAAACCCGCATTCGACATAAAAAAACGTCACGTTTGGACGTCTTATCCATCCATCTGCACACCGCAGATTTAACCGAATTGGAAGAATTCCTGCGCCAACTGGCAGGCCAATCCCAAGACGAATTCGTTCCCTTCATTTTTAGACGTACAAGATTTCGACCACCCCGAATCCATCGATTTGGGCGGCATGATTTCCCTGTTTGCCCGTTACGGCATGCAAATCTTAGAGTCGCACCACACCAGCGGCACATGGGCGGCGGTGGCGCGTTACCACTTGGTCTTCAAGCAAGGCAACTCCACCCAGGCGACCGATACACAGGCGGCGCCTGCCCCCGCCAAGCACCGCGGTACCAAGACGTACAAGCCACCGTTATCAACAATCCGACCGTATTGGTCAGCACGCCCGTGCGTACTAAGCCCAGCAGGTTTACGCTGAAAACGGCGACCTCATCGTTACTGAGCATCGTCAGCCAAGGTGCGGAACTTATCGCCGACGGCAACATCCATATTTACGCCCCCATGCGCGGCAGAGCGTTGGTAGGTGCCAAAGGCAATACCAACGCGCGCATCTTTATTCATTCCATGCAGGCCGAATTAGTCTCCGTTGCTAGGTATCTACCGCAACTTCGAGCAAGACCTGCCCGAGCATCTGCACAAAAAAAACCCGTACAAGTATCATTGCAAGACAACCGACTGGTTATCAGCGCAATCGACGCCGAATAAACATCAGTACTTAAAAAAAGGAAATATCGTGTCCAAAATCATCGTAGTAACTTCAGGTAAAAGGCGGCGTAGGCAAGACCACTACCAGCGCCAGCATCGCAACTAAAGCCTGGCCCTGCGCGACCACAAAACCGCCGTAATCGACTTCGACGTCGGTTTGCGCAACCTCGACCTGATTATGGGTTGCGAACGTCGCGTCGTGTATGACCTCATCAACGTCATCCAAGGCGAAGCCACACTCAACCAAGCCCTGATTAAAGACAAAAAAACTGCGAAAACCTCTACATCCTGCCCGCCTCGCAAACCCGCGATAAAGATGCACTGACCCGAGAAGGCGTGGACAACGTGATGAAAGAGCTGGCCAGCGAAAAAAATGGGCTTCGAATTCATTATCTGCGATTCCCCTGCTAGGTATCGAACAAGGTGCACTGATGGCACTCTACTTTGCCGACGAAGCCATCATTACCACCAATCCGGAAGTATCCAGCGTCCGCGACTCCGACCGCATCTTGGGCATTTTGCAAAGCAAATCCCGCAAAAGCAGAACAAAGGCGAGCACTGTTAAAGAGCACCTGCTGATTACCCGCTACTCCCCTGAGCGCGTAGCCAAAGGCGAAATGCTGTCTGTACAAGACATCTGCGACATCTTGCGTATTCCGTTGATCGGTGTGATTCCTGAATCACAAAACGTTCTGCAAGCTTCCAACGCTAAGCGAACCTGTCATCCACCAAGACAATGCCGCAGTGGCGAAGCCTACAAAGACGTTATCGCCCGCCTCTTGGGTGAAAACCGCGAAATGCGTTTCCTCGAAGCTGAGAAGAAAAAGCTTCTTAAAACGACTGTTCGGAGGTTAATACATGTCACTGCTCGATATGCTGTTCGGCAGAAAGCCGAAAAACCGCCACAGTCGCGCGCGACCGCCTGCAAATCATCATCGCGCAAGAACGCGCACAAGAAGGCCAAGCTCCGGACTATCTGCCAACCTTGCGCAAAGAGTTGTTGGAAGTCCTGTCCAAATACGTCAACGTATCATTGGACGATATCCGCATCTCCCAAGAGAAACAAGACGGCTTGGACGTTCTTGAGCTGAACATCACCCTGCCGGAACAAAAAAAGGCTAACACATGACCTTGACCGAATTGCGTTACATCGTAGCCGTCGCACAAGAACGTCACTTCGGACGTGCTGCACGACGTCGCTTTGTCAGCCAGCCCACCCTCTCCATCGCCATCAAAAAGCTGGAGGAAGAGCTGTCGGTATCCCTGTTCGACCGTAGCAGCAACGACATCATCACGACCGAAGCGGGCGAGCGCATTGTCGCCCAAGCCCGCCGGGTTCTGGAAGAAGCAGAACTCATCAAGCACCTTGCCAATGAAGAGCAAAACGAATTGGAAGGCGCATTCAAACTCGGCCTGATTTTCACCGTTGCCCCCTACCTTCTGCCCAAGCTCATTACCGCGCTGCGTGAAACCGCGCCGAAAATGCCGCTGATGCTGGAAGAGAACTATACCCACATCCTGACCGAGTCGCTCAAACGTGGCGATGTCGATGCAATCGTCGTTGCCGAACCGTTCCAAGAGCCGGGCATCGTGACCGAGCCTCTGTATGACGAACCTTTCTTCGTCATTGTTCCCAAAGGCCATCACTTTGAAGAACTCGATGCCGTTACGCCCCAGCTTTTGAGTGAAGAACAAGTGTTGCTGCTGTCCGAAGGCAACTGTATGCGCGACCAAGTGTTGGCGAGCTGTTCCGAATTGGCTTCCAAACAGAAAATCCAAGGTTTGACCAATACCCTGCAAAGGCGACTCCATCAACACCATCCGCCACATGGTTGCCAGCGGTTTTGGCCATCAGCGTCATGCTTAAGCTACCGCCTTGACAGAAAACGACCACATGCTTTTCAGCATTATTCCGTTTGAAGGCAATGCGCCGCATCGCCGTGTCGTTTTGGCCTATCATCGCAACTTTGTCCGTCCGAAAGCACTGACTGCTTTGCGTACTGCTATTTTGCAAT